>JGI20157J14317_10002766_pt1 | contig 14547 bp, 28 predicted proteins | sample COG_07_FD_14317 | JGI IMG/M metagenome (IMG submission 14317)
GAGTGCCATCAAGAATCGGTATCTCCCTAAAACCATTTTTGTATTCTTTTTTGCAATCAGGACTACAAAAATCTGTTTCCATTAGTTTTAGCACATGTGAGTTGAGAACCTCAAACTTTTTCCAACAGTTTAAACATTCATATTCTGTCATTTGCCTTGATAGTTTATAATTTTCATAGGCACGATTATTATTGGAAATTTCTAATCCGAGTTCAGAAACTCCTGGTAAATCCCATTCGTAATTCATTATTTACCCCCTATTTGCTTAATTGGATTAATTTATTTTGAGTATTAGATAAAACCTGGTGAACCTTGGTTATCTTTCTCAACATTTCGGATATATCAGCTTCACCGCTAATGATGCCCTCTTTTATATCTAGCGCTGTATAACTAATGTCAGCTAATTCTTCTATTATTGTATTTAGTTCATTTTCCATCTTCTCTCCTATTTTAAAAATTAGTGCTTGTTTTCTTTGGTAAAGCACAAGCGGGCTTTTTCTAGCGGTATCAATCTTTTTAATTTTAACAATTAGTAAGCCCGCCCAAATTATTTATTCATCCAATGATTAGCCACCGCGTACAAAGCGAGCGCAACTATTAACCATATTAAAAAACCGATTCCAGTAATAAAGCCAATAATCTCAATCATTTAATCCCTCTATGATCGGTGATAGTTTTCTTGCGCTTGTCTCTTGGGTACTCGGTAACTACGCGCCCGCTCTCATACCATGTCTGAATTCTCCCCGCGCGTATTTCTAGCGTGGTGACTTTGCTGTCTAGCGCTTCAGTCTTTAGGCGTTCGCGCTGTTGCTCTACTTGGTTCGTGTGTTCAGTCATTTTTCATTCTCCATTGGTTTATTAAGTAATTTATTTATCCTATCCTCATCCAGCGATACAAAGCGCAAGATTTCCTCTTGCTGTTTGTGTGTGTAGCTTTCGAAGTTGGTTATATACTTTGCTGGATTGTCGAACAGATCGCGCAAGTATTTAATTATTTCGCGCCTTGCGAATTGCTTAGGCGTTAGATCGTTAATTTTCATATTATCCCCTTTAGTTCTTGTTTAAGATTTAATATTTCCTCTTTGTAATCTCTATTTTGTAAATTACAAATTTCTTTAAAGGTTTTAGCCTTTTTAATTTCTTGCAAATCTAACAAATAATCTTCTATAGATTCATTCTCTGAATCAATTAAAAGCATTTCTATTATTTGATTAGATCGCTCTTTTATTTTTTCTTTTAATATTAAGTTGCTCATAGTTCCCCCTTGGTTAAAATAATATCTATAAAATTATTAGAGTGCTCGGGGTCATCATCTTGTTTTACATACCAAATATCTCGAGTTTCGTTAGTATTTGGACAATTAACAGACACCTCTGCATTAGCGTTGTATTTTTCTAACATTAAAATTAATTCTTTAACTTTCATATTCCCCCCTTGGTTTTATAAGTTTTTAATATGGTTTTAATCTTATTGACTAAGTCTTGGTAATTCATAGCGCTATATCCGTTAGCCTTGAATAGCTCCAAGGCTTCGGGGTTTATTAGCGGGTTATCGTTGGTATGCGCTAAGAACCAGTTTAAGAGTTCTAATTCTTGGCGGTTGATCTTAGGTTTTTTGAAGTTGTATTGTGTAACGCTCATTACAGCACCCACGATATAAGAGTTAACAAGGATGCACAGAATAATATAATAATTATGTTCTCGGTAATTGTCCGCGCCTGGTCAGTCCATGGGCGCGGTTTTGGTTTATATAGGTAGTCTTTCATTGTGTCACCTCTCTTAATAATTCTTGCCCTTGCTTATATTGAATATAATCTTTAGGCGGATAAACAAAAGCATTTAACTTTTTAGAATATAAATATTCAATCTCGGTTAATGCTTGGTTAAATTGCTTGGGATAATCCAGGCATAAAGAATATATTTCCTCTATAAAGTTCCTAGCCATTACAGTTTTTATATAATTCACTATGTCGAGAGTATCAGTCTCAATGTCATAGTAGTTAAATTCTCTGTCGTGTAATAATTCCATTACGCCACCTCTTCAAGTTTATTAATGTAATCAGATACGATCTCTTCGCCTATGATGTAGGCATACATCTTTACAATTTTTTCGGGGTCGCTGAAATCTGTTGATACTTCGCCAAAGTTATCTTGCTCATACTCTTTGACAAACTGAATAACCTCAAACTCTGCACCGCATAGCCATTGTTTAGCTCGGTAAGTGCCTATGATGTAATAATCAGTATTAAAGGCGTGATAATGAAGATCGTCTTTGTTCTCCTCTATCCATTCCACATCTTGATCATTAATAAAATCATCAAAATATTCTTTTATTGCTTCTCTTTTAAAATCCATTTTTTACTCTCCTTAAAAGTAGTTAGTTAATACCACGAAAGCCCCGAAAAGACGGGGCGTTAGATCGTGGGGGGTTGTTACATTGGTAATTTTTTGCCGCTCCACAAAGCCGCGTGATACGCGCCCATATATTCATCAGCAAGTTTACAGAATTGCTTATATTCTTGTTCTGTAGTTTCTTGAATTCTAATTGATAAGCCTTTTCTTAAAGCGGCTTTATCTTGCTCTGTTAGTTTTATCTCTCTGTTTTTCATTTTTTACTCTCCTATAAGTAGTTAATAAGGTAATAATGGGGGTAGATGGGTAGTATGTCAAGTATATTTGTTAAAAAAGTTTTATCCAGGTTTAGGTGATATCTAGCAAATGCGATAAGATAGGGGTTAAAGGGAGATTAATTTATTTGTAATTAATTGGTAATAAATAGCATTTATTCGGAAATATGACCACAAAAACACCAAAAAGGAGAGGAAGGAAACCAATCAATATTGATTATGAACAAGTGGAACATCTTGCATCTTTAAACCTTGGGATTATGGATATTTGTAGATCTATCGGCGTTGGTTGGGATACATTCGACAAGCATAGAAAAAAAAAGAATTCGGAATTAACGGAAGCATTGGAGAGGGGAAAGGCTAAAGGATTAAAAAGAGCTACAACCGCGCTCGCTGCCAAAATAGAAGATGGCGAATTTCAAGCCATCCAATTCTACCTAAAAAGCGCTGACCGCGAGAAATGGGCGGAGCGCCAAGAAGTCAATCATACTCTCAACCTCGCGCACATCCTCCAAGACGCGCAAGCGCGCATAATTGATCTACCGCGAGCGAAGGCCAGCGCTGAAGCTCCCACCGCGCGCGCTGTTAAGAGTTTAGAAAATATTAAGGGTAAGGGCTAGGCGTGTCGCTTTCTTCTCCCCTCGCTGATCTGACACGCTCGAGCGCGCAAGCCTTGGCGCAATCTCTCCGCGCTTGTGCGCGCGCTCACTTAATCAAAATACCCCCCCCCTTTGATTGCGGTGTATGTAGTACATATATATATACTGTTGCAGTAATTTTTTTTAATTTTTTTTGAAATTTTTTTTATGAAATATTCAGCCAAAGAAGAGAAACAGTTAATGACCGAGATATGGTCGCTTAACGTAAAAGACGATCCATTAAACTTTGTTAAGTTCGCTTTCCCTTGGGGAATGAAAGATACCCCCCTCGAAGACTTTAAAGGCCCACGCAAGTGGCAGGAAAAAATTTTAAGGGAAATTACCATACATATCGCGCGCAATGGCACTAAGGATCTACCAGAGATGTTTAGAATGGCTGTAGCTTCAGGTCGTGGTATTGGTAAATCAGCGTTAGTCTCATGGTTAATCCTTTGGATGTTATCCACAAGACTGGGCGCTACCATCATAGTAACCGCTAACACCGAGCAACAGCTTAGATCAAGAACCTGGGCTGAACTTGGTAAGTGGATGACGCTATCTATTAACTCTCATTGGTTTCATAAAACCGCTACAACCATTAAACCAGCACCTTGGTTTCAGGAAGCGCTAGAGCGCGACCTCAAGATTGATACTGGTTACTACTACGCGCAGGCGCAGCTGTGGAGCGAGGAGAATCCAGACGCATTTGCAGGTATCCACAGCTCCTACGGAGTGTGTTTAATCATGGATGAGGCATCAGGTATTCCCGCGCCCATCTACAGCGTCTCCGAGGGGTTCTTTACCGAACCCACGCAAAATAGATACTGGTTTACCTTCTCCAACCCGCGCCGAAACACAGGCCCGTTCTACGACTCTTTCCACGCGAAAAAGAAATTCTGGCAAAACCTACAAATAGACTCGCGCACTGTCGAAGGCACTGACCAAAAACTCTTCCAATCGATGATCGAGCAGTACGGCGAAGATTCCACTGTCGCGCGCGTGGAAGTCATGGGCGAATTTCCAAGCTCGGACGATGACACTGTNATACCGATGGACTTNATCCGCGCGGCGGTAGACAGAGATGTCTCGCTCACCGCCTCCGAGCCAATCATTTGGGGTTTAGATGTCGCGCGCTTCGGCGGGGACAACAGCGCGCTGTGCGTGCGCCAGGGCAACACTGTGCTTGAGATTAAATCATTTGCCTCGATGGACTTGATGCAACTGTGCGGGGTAGTTAAGAACCGCTACGATGAGGCTACCGCGCTAGAGCGCCCGCAAGAAATATTGGTCGATGTCATTGGTATTGGCGCGGGCGTGGTCGATAGACTGCGCGAGCAAAATCTCCCAGTGCGCGGGGTGAACGTGTCTGAATCTTCTAGCACGAAAAAGAACTATTTGAACTTGCGTGCTGAATTATGGTTTGCGATTAAAGATTGGCTGGCGCAGCGAGATTGCCGACTTCCTATAGATGATGAGCTTGCCTCGGAATTGGCTGCGCCGTTATATAAATATACCTCCACTGGAAAGATAAAGATAGAGAGCAAGGATGAAATGAGGAAAAGGGGTATCAAATCGCCCGATAAGGCAGACGCTTTGGCACTGACCATGGCGAGTAGTGCCGCAAGTTTTAGTGGAAGCGAGAGTTATTTCGGTTATAATTTCAAAAAACCTTTAAAGTCTCGAATAATTCGAGTGGGATAATTGTACATGGCAAAAGATTACGAAGACAAAATAGAAGACATACTTGAGCAAGAAGAGATCGAATCTTCTAAGATGGAAGTAGAGGTCGATGAAGAAATAGACATGGAACATCTTGCTGGGGTTATTAAATCCGAGATGGATGACGCTAAAGATTTCATTCATCAAGTGGGCGCAGAACGCGCTGAATCTACAGAATACTATCTTGGTAACGCGCCTGAAGGCACTAGCTCCATGCAATCTGAATACGTCTCAACAGACGTACGGGATAGCGTACTTTTTATGTTGCCATCTATCATGCGTACCTTCTTTGGTACTAAAAAGATCGTTGAATTCGTACCGCACGGCCCTGAAGACATTGCTATCGCAGAGCAACAAACCAACTACGTCAACTACATCATCCAAGAAAAGAATCAAGGTTTCCAAGTTTTATACAGTGCGTTTAAAGATGCGTTGGTTAGAAAAACTGGTTTTGTTAAAGTCTTCTGGGATGATTCTATCTCAGCGACCACACACGAATTTACAGGCTTAGATCCACAATCGTATCAGGCATTAACGCTTGATCCGAACGTAGAGATAGTTAAAGAAACTGTCACCATGGAAACCATCACACAGATTGATCCTATGACTGGTGAACAATTTACACAAGAAATTCCAGCGACCTACGACCTCACAATTCGAAGAATTAAATCTAAAGATCAAGTGTGCATTGAGAGCGTACCACCAGAAGAGGTGTTGATCTCACGCAACGCACGCGACCTAGAAACTGCGTCTTATGTGGCGCACAGAATGATTAAGTCTGTCTCTGACTTGGTAGCCATGGGTTACGATGAAGAAGAGATAGAAGAACACGCAACACAAACAAGCAGCGCGATTGATCCAGAAAGCTATGAAGAAGTGGTAGCTAGAAATCCATTTGACAATATGGTTTATCCAGATCGAAACGACTCAGGCGCAAAAGATGTGCTGTATGTCGAGCATTATTTATTTTATGACTTTGACGATGACGGCATCGATGAAAGGATTAGAGTTTGTACAGTGGGTGATGGTGTTCATGTACTGAATGTTGAGCAATGGGATGATCTTCCAATTGCCATGTTCTGTCCTGACCCCGAACCGCACACCGCAATCGGCTCATGCCCTGCGGATTACCTGAAGCCTATTCAAGCGGCTAAGTCTCAAATTATGCGAGACACCCTTGATTCTTTAGGTCACTCAATCTTTCCTCGGATGGCTGTTGTTGAAGGTCAAGTCAATATTGACGATGTACTCAATACTGATATTGGACAGCCTATTCGAGTTCGCGCCCCTGGAATGGTTCAGCCCTTTACAGTACCCTTTGCTGGTAAAGAAGCGTTTCCTGTTCTTGGATACCTTGATGATGCAAAAGAAAATAGAACAGGTGTGTCCAAAGCCTCTGCAGGCTTAAATGCAGACGCTTTGCAATCAAGCACAAGTGCAGCTGTATCCGCAACCATGTCTGGGGCGCAAGGCCGAATTGAATTGATTTGTAGACACTTCGCAGAAGGCGGACTTAAACAAATCTTTAGAGTAACCAACAACCTCATCATCAAGCATCAAAATGCTCAAGATGTCTTTAGGTTAGAAGGTAAGTTTATTCCTGTTGACCCTAGATACTGGAACAACGACAAAGACATGATTGTGAACGTGGCTATCTCTAAATCTTCAGACGAAGAGAAGTTTGCTATCCTCTCACAGCTCGCTGGTAAGCAAGAACAAATTATGCAAACCATGGGGCCAAATAATCCATTGGTATCTTTACAGCAATACTCCAACACGCTCACGCGCATGATCGAGATCGCTGGCTTTAAAGACGCGCAATCGTTTATTAATACTGAAGTACAGCCAACGCCTCCACCATCACCTGAATCACAGAAACCTGATCCTGCTGAAATCCTAGCGCAAGCTGAAGCTATGAAAGCTCAGAACCTAGGGCAGAAAGCTATCATTGATGCTGAGACAGATAGAATGAAGATTATCATGGAAGATGACAGAGATCGTGATATCAAAGAAGCTGAGATCAGACTTAAAGCAGCAGAACTTGCAGCTAAGTATGGCTCACAGGTTAACATCGCAGAAATCAATGCTATTATGGAAAGAGACAGAGAAAACATAAGGCAAAATGCAAAAGACCAAGCTCAAGGACTATTTACAAACAATGTCCCACAAAATCTATAACCTCGAAGTTTTAGTCGATGACATGGTTTATGAAGGCAAGGATATAAGAGCAAGGGATCAGAATCACGCTTTATACATTCTTGGTTTAATCTCTGGCGGTGAAGTTACCGAACATTCAGAAGTTTTATTTATAGAAGAAAATATTATTCACTAATGGCAATTACTTACAGAGGAGAAAGGTTTAGCGGTTTTAACAAACCTAAACGTACCCCTGGTCACAAAACAAAATCACACGCAGTTCTAGCTAAAGTTGGAGAAACCATTAAGCTCATACGCTTTGGTCAACAAGGCGTTAGCGGTGCTGGTAAAAATCCTAAGAGCGATAAAGACAAAGCTAGAAAGAAATCCTTTAAAGCAAGACACGCTAAAAACATTGCAAAAGGTAAACTGTCAGCCGCTTACTGGGCTGATAAAGTAAAATGGTAAAGAGGTAAATTATGCCAAAAGGACTATACGCAAACATTCAAGCTAAACGCAAAAGGATCAAGGCTGGGTCAAATGAAAAAATGAGAAAGCCTGGAACTAAAGGTGCGCCAAAAGCAAGCGCATTTAAACAAGCAGCTAAGACTGCAAAAAAAAGGAAATAACTATGCCAAAAGTAGGAAAGAAAGAATACAGCTATACAAAAGCTGGAATGAAAAAAGCCAAAGCTGCCGCTAAGAAAAGCGGTAAAAAAGTCTCTTACAAAAAGAAGTAAGTGAAAACATCCTCGGCTAAAGCCAAGGGTCGTAAACTCCAGCAATGGGTCGTTGATAAACTCGTTGCTTTACTTGGTTTTGATCCTGAAGATTTAGAATCAAGACCTATGGGATCTTCTGGTGAAGATGTCATTATGGGTGTTCAATCCCGAAAACAATTCCCTTACTCTATCGAGTGCAAAAACCAAGAAGCAGTTAATGTGTGGAAAGCCATGGAGCAATGTCAAACAAACTGTAAAGATTACGAGCCTTTGGTTATAATAAAGAGAAATAAAAGCAAACCACTAGCGTTAGTGGATGCAGAGTATTTTATAGCACTACATAGAAAAAACGATGAGCAATGAAGTCTGGGATTACAAAGGATGGTTTTGGGATGATGTCAATAAACAAATGTATCGTTGGCACGAACTACAATTACTCATGAATGAAAGAGAATTAAAAAAGAAAAATGAAACTGAACAAAATAAAAAACATAGTTAGTAGTCTTGCTCCAACACTGGGTGCAGCGATAGGTGGGCCACTAGGCGGACAAGCTGGTCAAATACTATCTCAAGTATTGGGTGTTAAAAACTCTCCTGTAGAAATAGAAAAAGCTATTAATAATTTAACAGCCGAACAAATGATGGAATTAAAAAAAGCTGAGAAAGATTTTCAATTGCAAATGAAAGAATTTGAAATAGATATTTATTCTCTTGAAACTCAAGACACTCAACACGCTAGAGAAAAGTTTAGTGGTGATTGGACTCCTAAATTTTTAGGATCATTAACTGTTGTTGGTTTTATTAGTTATATATTTATGATTACCGCATACCCAATAGATGATGCTTCAGATGATATTGTTATGTTAATTCTTGGCTACCTATCAGGTATAGCTTCAGCAGTTATATCTTTTTATTTTGGATCAAGCAACAAAGATAGAAAATGAGTAATTGGAAAAATTTTAAGTTAGAAGAGTTTAATTGCAAACATTGTGGTAAAAATGAGATTGAACATGAGCTTATAGATAAGTTACAATTGCTTAGAGAAGACATGGGTTTTCCATTTATTATTTCTTCTGGTTATAGATGTTCAGAACATCCAATAGAAAAAAAGAAAAGTAAACCAGGCACTCACAATTTAGGGATTGCAGTCGATATAGCCTGTAGTCACAAACAAGCATTACAAATAGTGTCCGCAGCCGAAGGTTACGGGTTCACAGGATTAGGAGTTAACCAAAAAGGCAATGGAAGATTTATACACCTCGATATCGCAAAGGCTACAAATGATAGTCCAAGGCCTCATATCTGGAGCTATTGATTTCTAATGGAACTTTCATTTTATGTTGTTTGGAATATCTTTGTAACATTGGTGATCGCACCACTCTTTTATTCCATCAGAAAAAATGAAAATGAATCCAAAAGGATTGATATCTTGGTTAATAAAACTCGTGAAGAATTAGCAAAAGATTATATGACAAGGCATAATCATAATTTGGAGTATTCAAGATTAATGGATAAAATAGATAAACTTGATGCTAAAATAGATAAACTAATTACGAATTAATAATATGGCAATAGGAATACCAGGTGAAACAGTTAGAGCGGGTGGCGGTCAAGTCTCAACTGGTCAACAATACGCACAACAGATAGCTGGTGGTATGCCAATGTCGCAAGTCATTGCGCCAGGTGTTAGTTATTCTCCAGACCAACCAGGTGGTTATACACAAAAAGATTTAGATATGATTTCAACAGGCCAAGCCCCTGTTATGCCTATAGCACCGACAACTGGTCAGGTTGCAACCATACCAAATCAAATGCCGTATGCCCCTCCAGGTACAACAATTGCTGATCTAATTCCTAACGACCTAATTCAAAATTACTTACAATTTATACCTAACCTTGTATTGCCAACAGATGTTCCATTTCAAGACATAGCAGCAGATACAAGTTTTGCACCAGAGCTTAGTCAAGATGGTAATTTCTTTGTTCCGTCTAAATTTGATTTGGATGTTGAGGCTATTTTAGAAGGAGTTGATCCTGAGAAACTAGCAGAAATAGATTTAAGTAATATAGATTTACCACAAAGCCCAGGAAGACCTGGCATAGATTATTTCCCAGAGCCAAGAGATCCATTTATTGTTAGTGATTTTTTTGACTTACCTGGTCAAGCAGAAGTTCCATCTTTATTAGCTGAACCAACTCCTGCTCCAGTAGTAGCACCAGCTATGCCTCAAGCACCTGTGTATCAAGCACCAGCACCAGTAGCAGCACCTACACCCGCGCCAATTGTGCAACAAGCACCAGTAATGCCTAACCTTCCAATTCAACAGCCAATGAATTTTACTGGGTTACCTCAAGTACCAAGCACTCCATATATTGTTGGTGCAACACCAAGACCAAATGGAATATCACCAGTACAAGATCCAACAAGTGGCTCTAATGCTATTGGCCCAGAAGCAGTTGCAGCAATTAACATACCAAACATACCAATGAATTTTACTGGGTTGCCAAACATTCCAGTGCCACCAGCGGCTCAAGTATACATACCACCGCCAATGCCAGTCCCGCCAGCATATACTCAACCAAGAGTTGAAGATATCATTGCTCCAATCAGAACTGGTAGCCCAAGAAGACAACAACAACCAGGACTATTTAGTTTAGTATAATGTCAGTAACACACGAAGAAGTAGTCAACGCAGCAGAAGCTGAAAGAATTTTAACTTCACCAGTTTTTAAAGAAGCTATTGAAAACCTTAAAAACGAATACATTTTCCATTGGTTAAACTCTCGCGGCATCGATGATGTTGCGGTTAGAGAAGACTTCCACAGATCCTTATTACTTCTTCCTGAAGTAGAAAGACACCTACGCATCATGGCTGAGAAAGGAAAACTCACAAAAGCCAATATCAACAAGATTCGCAACATAGCCTAAAACTTTCCCTTTTCTACATTATTGGTTTAAAATATCCCTAAATACAAAATAGGAGTATTTATATGAGCAATAACGGAAAACCGACTGCTTTACAAACGGATGAGTCAATTAACTACCGCAGCGTTTGAAAGTTTCTTAGCCCCTGAAGAGGACACGCAAGAAGAAGCAGTCATAGAGGAAGTTGAAGAGTCAGTCGAACCAGAAGTTGAAGACTTTGAAGAGCAAGACGAAGAGCTTGTCGATGAGGAAGAACTCGAATACGATGACGAAGAAGATGATGGTGAAGAAGAAACGGAAGTTGAAGAGTTAGAAGAGCAACCCGTCTACAAAGTCACAGTTGATGGCGATGAGATAGAGGTCACGCAGGACGAACTCCTTAATGGTTATTCACGCCAACAAGATTACACGCGGAAGACGCAGGAACTTGCCAATCAAAGAAAAACGATTGAGCAACAAGCCCAAGAGCTTCAGCAAAGAGATGCGATTTACGCACAGTTGTTACCGAAGATGGAAGCCCAGTTAAAGGGCGAATTGGTAAACGAACCAGATTGGGATAGTTTATACAATGATGATCCGATAGCATATGTACGCGAAAAACAAGTCTGGGATGAAAAGAAAGAAAAACTAACTGCCGTTAGTGCTGAACAGCAAAGACTTCAACAAGAAGCCTACGCTCAACAGCAACAACAAATTGCACAAGTCGTGCAAGATGGGCAGCAAAGGATTCTTGAAATCATACCAGAATGGAAAAATGCAGAGATTGCCTCGAAAGAGAAATCAGCAATTCGTGACTATGGTATTAATGTTTTGGGCTATTCAGTTCAAGAGATGGATGCAATTTATGACTATCGTGCTTTGCTTGGTTTAAGAAACGCTTGGTTAAACTCTAAAACAGTTGAAGCCACGAAGAAGAAACCAACACAGAAAGCACCCGCAAGAGTGGCACGACCTGGATCGACCAGTAGAAAGAAATCGATAGCACCAGCGAAAAGAGCAAAACAGGTTTTAGCAAAAACTGGAAAAGTCCAGGATGCTGCTAAAGTTTTTGAACAATTTTTAAAATAATTTATAGGAAAATATAATGGCTAAAGTAACAAACGCATTTGATACATACAGCGCGACTTCAGACAGAGAAGATTTAAGTAATATCATTTACAACATCTCTCCAATGCAAACTCCGTTTATGTCTTCAATTGGAAAAAGAAGTATTAAGAATGTTGTCTTCGATTGGCAAACAGAAGTATTNGCAACNCCAGTNNCTACAGGTGAACTAGAAGGTTTNGAACTTTCAAGATCAGCNNCTGTTGNNACNACTCGTGTNAGCAANGTTGCNATGATNTCNAAAAGAGATGCAACTGTATCAGGCTCACAAGAGTCTTCAGACCCTGCTGGTAAGAGATCAGAAATGGCTCANCAACTAGCTATCATGTCTAAAGCTCTNAAGAGAGATATGGAAGAAGCTCTTTGTCAAAATGGNGNNAAAACAACTGGNGATGCNNCAACTGCTCGTGTAACAGGTGGTTTTGAATCATGGATCACATCTAACGACTCAAGAGGTGCTGGTGGTGCTTCTACAGGTGGTGGAGCTGCTCCAACTGACGGAACTCTTAGAGATCTAACAGAAGACTTGTTGAAAGATGTTCTACAACTTTCTTTTGGAAATGGTGGTGAACCATCATTGGCAATTTGTGGCCCACATAACAAACAAGTTATCTCTGGTTTCACAGGTAGAACTCAAGCAAGACAAATGATCGATGCAAACACTGTTGAAGCATCAGTATCTATCTACTCTTCTGACTTTGGTGAGCTAAAAATAGTTCCATCAAACAGATCAAGAGAAGAATCTTTACTGTTGGTTGATCCAGAGTACGCAAAAGTATCTTACTTGCGTGATTTCAAAACAGTTGACATTGCTACAATAGGCGATGCAATGACTAAAATGATCGTTGTTGAGTATGGATTAGAAGTATCCAACGAAGCCGCTCATGGTATCGTTGCTGACCTTAACGTAAGTTAAGTTCTCGGTTAATAACCTTAAAGGGATGTTTCGGCATCCCTTTTTTTTGTGTTAAAATTTGCCAATGACTAAAAGAACTGTTATCGATCATAAGACTGGTATAACCAACGAGTTTATTACCGAAGACAATAAAGATATCTTCCACACAACTCAAGACGTTCAACCTGTCATAGAGCATTGCAAAGCTCTTGCAGAAAATGTAACGCCAGGCAAAGACATTCGCCATGTTGCGGAAGTCCCTATGGTTGTTTATCAAAAGGCTTGCAGAGAAGGATGGGCTAACGACATGGCCCAATGGAGAAAATGGTTGAATCATTCAGAAAATAAAGTTTTTAGAACATGGCAAGGTAAACTATGACATACGCAGAATTAAAATCTAACATCGCAAGTTATCTAAATCGTTCAGATTTAACAGACGTGATTGACACATTCATCGATAGCACAGAAGCAGAATTTAACCGAAGACTAAGAGTCAAGGGCATGATTAAACGTGCAACCGCAACCTTAGATTCTCAATATCTTGCAGTGCCAACTGATTGGTTAGAAGCTATCAACATTCAAATCGACAGTGGTAATTTTTCGCCACTATTCCAGCAATCTATTGAGTCCTTGGATGTCTACAGAAAGTCTAATGACAACGTAACAGGGCAACCGATTTACTTTGCTTTGGTTGACGATTCAATTGAATTTGCACCTACCCCAGACGGAAGTTATACAGTACAATTAACCTACTACGGAAAGATTGACGCGTTAAGCGATTCTAATACTAGCAACTTTTTATCCACAGGATATCCAGATGCTTACCTTTACGGATCACTCAAACACGCTTCAATCTATTTAATGGAAGATGAACGAGTGCCATTATTTACAGCACAGTTCGAGAAAGCTTTGGAAGAAATGAGACTAGAGCAAGAAAAAGCAGAGTTTGCAAAAGGTTCTTTAATGCAAAGAAGAAGAACATACGGCAAACAAAGAAAAAACATTTATTACTTTGGTAATAGCTAGGAGTATAAGAAATGGCTGGATTTAGTGATTATTTAGAAGACAAGGTACTTGACCATGTATTTGGTGGAACTGCTTACACAGCACCAGGAACATTGTATGTTGGTTTATATACAGCAGCACCATCTGATTCAGGTGGCGGCACTGAAGTTTCTGGCGGATCTTACGCTAGAAAAAGTATGCCAGCTATGACTGTATCTGGAACTTCACCTACAGAAGCAACCAATGGAGCAGCAGTAGAATTTATAACTGCAACTGGCTCATGGGGAACTGTGACTCATGTTGGAGTTTTTGACGCATCATCTAGTGGAAACCTACTAGCTTGGGCTGCTTTAACTGCTTCTAAAACAGTTTCAAGCGGTGATGTATTCAGATTTGACGCTGGCGACTTAGACATCACATTAGCTTAATACCATGGCCTCAGTAGGCTATGGAGCATATAACTACGGGGTTGCCGCTTACGGCACTCCGCAGTATCAAGTTGCATCCGCAACAATTGCACAAACATCAGACTTTGACGCAGTAGCAGGCTTAACATTTCATGTGTCTGCAATATCAGCGCAGACTTCTGGATTTACATCATCGGCTTTACTGGTTAAACCAGGGGCAGCGACAATAGCGCAAACCTCTGGCTTTGACGCAACAGCCGAGGTTGTTAAATTAGGATCTGCGGTTATAGCTCAAACCTCTGGGTTTACTGCAACAGGAAGACAGATAGATCGTGGACAAGCCACGATTGCACAAACATCAGACTTTATT
>JGI20157J14317_10002845_pt1 | contig 14301 bp, 14 predicted proteins | sample COG_07_FD_14317 | JGI IMG/M metagenome (IMG submission 14317)
AAAAATCCACATACCTAGTTGAAATAATATTGACCTAAATAACATACTATTCGCTTTTAACAATAAACTTTGAAGCCTCCAGTAGGTTGTCAAAAATTAAGGTATTTCTGGGTACGTTTTATTTTTTTCGACCGTTTTTCCATTACCCGTCCTCACAAGTATGGGTTGAGCATCAGATTTATAATAAGCCTCAAGATCCCTGGCTGAGTCTCCAACTGCAGGTACTTTTTTTAGACTAATATTATAATGTTCCTTAATTTTTTCCATTAAGCCGCTTTTGGGTTTTCTGCATAAGCACTCATCTTCATCAATATGAGGGCAATAAAAAATTTTATCAATTTTACCTTTCTTTTTCATCAATTCATCTTGCATTTTTNTNTGAATCTCATCTAGAGTAGAGAGGCTAAACAATTTTTTACTAATAGCACTTTGATTTGTAGCTACCACAACAGTATATCCATGTTTATTCAAAAAGCTGATTGCATCCAAACTACCTTCAATTGGAACCCACTCTTCAGGACTTTTTATAGAGTGCATACTATCTAGTTTATCACACCGTCTCTATCTAAAATAATTAATTTCATTTTAGGAGGCTAATTTAGAAATATCAGCGACGCAGTTTAAATTTTTTCTTAACTTATAAAGTAGACTATATCGATTATTTTTTGTTTTAATATCGTCAGTATTCACCATAACTTTTTCAAAAAAATTGTTTATTGGCTTATTTAGAATAACTAAATTTTTTAAGGCACTTACAAAATCGTTTCTTTGTAAACATTTCTTAATTTCTTCCTCTGAGCTCATTAAAGTTTTATGTAGTTTGATTTCTTCAGAATCTGTTAGTAATTTTAAATCAATGACATCATTTATTTTTTTATCTGATTTTTTAAGTATGTTTGAAACACGTTTATTTGCTGACGAAAGTGTTTCTGATTCCTCAAGTTTTATAAATTCATTAATCGCTTGAAGGCGCTCTAAAACATCATGAATTTGTTTTGGTTTTGAAGAAACAACGGCGTCAACTAATTCGTTTGGATAACCTAAGTCTTTTAAGTAATTGAATAGTCTTTCATAAAAGAAATTAATCAAATTAACTTTTGCGGTTTCATTTTTAACTAAAAAAGAATCAATTAGATCGCTTATATCGATAGGCATTTTTTTTTCTATAATCATTCTAATCACACCAATGGCATTCCTCCTGAGACTAAATGGATCTTTCTCACCAGTGGGTAATTCATTGATAGAAAATAAATCTATGAGTGTTGTAAATTTATCTGCAATCGCAAGTGATAAACCTAAATCATCTCTTGGGAGTAAATCATTAGAAAATCTTGGCTTATAATGATCTTCAACAGCGTTAGCAAAATTTTCATTTTTATTTATGTCTATTGAATAGTAACGTCCCATTATGCCCTGAAGTTTTGGAAATTCACCAACCATTAAGCTTAAAAGATCTGCTTTTGAATAGAGACACAACTCACTTAAATTAATATCAAACTTTAATTTTAAAACTTTTAGTATGTGATTTAATTTAGCGTAAACTCTTTTTGCTCGATCTTCCTGTGACCCAAGTTTATTATGGTAAATAACACTATTAAGTTTTTTGCTAAAATTTTCTAACCCAACTTTTTTATCTTCATTATAAAAAAACTCAGCATCTGCCAACCTTGGCCTAATAACTTTTTCATTACCATCAACTATTTGAACAGTATTCTTTGGTGAAATATTTGAAATAATAATAAATTTGTTCGTTAATCCACTTTTTTTACTGAAAATAGGAAAATATTTTTGATTTGTTTTCATTGTCAATGTCAGACATTCTTCTGGAATAGAAAGATATTTATCTTCAAATTTCCTATTAAAATGTTTGGCATTTCTACTAGTGAAGTAACCTCATTAATAAGATTTTCATCTTCAGTAACGTAAAAATCTTTGCCCAGTTTTGCAAGAGCTGTCTTTATGTCGACTTTAATTTTTGTTTTGCGTTTATTAAAACAAGCAATTACTTTACCTTCATTTTCTAATATCTTTTCATAATCATCGGCATGTTTGATTGAAATAATTTCTTTTGTTGATTCAAATCGATGACCCAATGTTTTATTTGATGCATCACAACCTAGAATATTTGAATTTANTACTTTACCTCCATGAAGTGTAATAAGACCTCTCATAGGCCTAACAAAGTCTACGGTTGTCCACCCATCATTGAGCTGATAACTCATAATTTTTTTGATTGATAATTGTTGAAGCGAATTTTTAATAATGCTATCTATTTCATCCTCAAGCTTGCACCCTTTAAATTTTTTGGAGATATAAATAAACTTTTTATTTTTTTCTTCAATAACCTCAAGCTCTTTAATTTTAATAGCCTTATCAATCGATTCCAGTTTTTTATTAATGGTTGGGTAGGCTTATTATCTTCATCAAAACCAACAGAATAAGGCATGATTTTAATAAGCTTAGTTTCATCCTCAGCCTTAATATTTACTGCCTTGACATAAACTGCAAGTCTTCTTGGTGTAGCAAAAGACTTAAAGTCAATTTCATTTATTAATTTTCTAGATAGAAGTTCTTGCGATATTGTGTTACCTAGCTCTTTTGCCAATATCTCAATAGAGTCAGGTGGCAGTTCTTCTGTAAAAAGCTCTATTAATAAGTTATCTTTATTCACTTAATTCACTTTTTTCAATTTCATTGATAGCTTCATTTGCATAGTTTTCTTCAGCCATTGGAAAACCTAATTTTTTTCTACTCATTAGGTATGATTTTGCAACATTTCTAGAAATATCTCTTATTTTTCCAATATAGTCAGCTCTTTCAGTAACGCTTATGACACCTCTGGCATCTAATAAATTAAATGTATGTGCTGCTTTTAAAACTTGCTCATAAGCTGGTAACGCTAAATTTTCTTTAACAAGATTATTTGCTTGTTTTGCATGAGATACAAAAGCTTTTAAAAGAAAGTCGCTATCACTGAATTTAAAATTGTAACTACTTTGTTCTTTCTCATTTTGTAAAAAAACATCTCCATAACTAATCTCATCTGTCCATTGAACATCATAGATACTCTCAACATCTTGAATATACATAGCGAGCCTTTCAAGCCCGTAGGTAATTTCACCCGTAATTGGTTTGCAAGTGATACCTCCTACTTGCTGGAAGTAAGTAAATTGGGTAATTTCCATACCATTGAGCCAAACTTCCCACCCAAGTCCCCATGCACCAAGTGTTGGGTTTTCCCAATTATCTTCAACAAGGCGAATATCATTTTTTTTGAGATCAATTCCTAGGCTTTGAATGGATTCCATGTAAAGGTCAACTATATTTTCTGGAGCTGGCTTTAGTGCAACTTGAAATTGATAATAATGTTGAAGGCGATTAGGATTTTCTCCATAGCGTCCGTCCTTTGGCCTTCTACTTGGCTGAACGTATGCTGCTTTCCATGGTTCTGGACCAATAGACTTAGAAATGTAGCGGTATGAGATGTGCCAGCACCAACTTCCATATCATAAGGTTGAATGATGGCACATCCTTGATTGCTCCAGAATTCTTGAAGCTTGAATATAATTTCTTGGAAGTTAAGCATTTATCTTATTAAAATTATTTATTATCGTATTTTACTTTGTTTATTAAACACAGCAAGAAACTTACTAATTAATTTACTTTGAATAATGGTGAATAAGAGAATTAAGATACTAAAAATTAAAATTGGCAAATGCCCATATTTAATAAAGGGAGTACTTCCTTGGAATCCTTGTACATTTTGCGTAAGCGAGTCACTTGAAAACTGCGGTATTTGACTGATAACCTTACCTTTTTCGTTGATAAAGGCTGTAACTCCAGTATTTGTTGCTCGCATCATCATTCTTCCAGTTTCAATAGCTCTTGCTTGTGAGATTTGTAAATGTTGGTCAGCAGCAATTGAGTGACCATACCATGCATCATTGCTCATATTTAATAGGATATTTGCACTAGGTAATTGCTGAATAATTTCATTTCCAAATACATCTTCGTAACAGATATTTATTGCTATTTTTTGTTGACCAAAGGTCATTGGCAATTGTTTTTTTGGGCCCCTTGATAAATCATTAAATGGCATATTAAGTAAATCTTCATATACAAAACCAAAAATACCCCTAAGTGGAACATATTCCCCAAATGGAACTAGATGATATTTTCTATAATGTTGTGCTTTATCTTCACCTAATGAGACCGCTGAATTATAAATTTTCCCTTCTTCTCTTTCGATTACTCCAAAAATTAGGTTTCCATGAATTTCCTGGAGATGATTTTTAATTCTGTATAAATAATCTTTTGGAATGTATTCAAGCAAAAGTGGTATTGATGTTTCAGGTAAAACAATGAGCGGGGAATTATTTTTTAAAATTAAGTCTTCATATTTTTTTAATATATTATTAATTTTAGCTGTATCCCATTTTTCATCTTGTTTGACATTTCCCTGGATTAAACTAACTTGAATGGGTTCCTTAAAGGGTTGGGTCCATTCAATCTTTTTAAGAAAATAACCACTCGCCCAAATTATTATTATTAATAAAATAATCCATATTCGATTATAAGTTTTAGTAAAAAAAAGAAAAATTAAGTGTGCAGTTAAGATTAGAAGGAAACTAACTCCATATATACCAGTAATGGGTATATACCCGGCTAAAGGACTAGCATTAACCTGGGAATATCCTAAAGTTAACCATGGGAAACCTGTGAAGATAAACGAACGCACCCACTCAACGATGGTAAAGATTGCTGCCACAAACAGTGGCTTATTTTTAAATTTTGGAAAAAATGATAAGGATAAGAAAAAAAGAGATAAAAAAAGACACAAAATAAAAGTGGATAAACCTGCTGCTATGGGGGGCATTCCACCAAACTTCTGAAGACAAATGTAAATCCAATATATACCAAATATAAAAAGACCTAATCCAAAAAGTAAACACTCCTTTAAGGGCATGTTTTTTTTTTGGATTAACCAAAAAAAAATAAAGATTACTAACGGAACAATAAGGTAAAAATTAAAAGGAGAAAAACCTAAAACAAGGATTGCACCAAGTAAAAAAAATATTGTATTAAGGAAAAAATCCGGAATTTTAGAGGTCAAAATGTACTATTTCATATAAAAAATATTACTTTAACCTTAGTTATTGATAATGTAAAAATTAAAATAAACTATCAGGGCGTTTAGTATCAAATTTTTTGCCTTCAAAATTTGAATTCTCATCAACGTTATTCAGAAATACAACTGATTCAACATATCCATCAATAATATCAAGCTCTGTAGTAGGAAAATAGTTACCATTTTCGTCAGTATTTAAATTGTGGTAATACCATGAACTCGCTATAACTTCATTAGAGGACTTCATCTTGAGGTCTAATTTTTTTGCGGGTTCTCCAATAAGCTCGATAATTTCTTCAGGAGTGAGTAACCCAATTACATCTGCAAATTCCAGGTAATCAGTTGGAATTTCATCAATAATAGGATTCTCTTTTTCAGTAACGTAATCATCAGCATGTGAAAATGATAACCAGAAGATAGATAGCATTGTTATGAAGAATTTCATAGGATTTCCAAATTTAAACAAAGTAGAGTGCAAAAGATTTATTAAAGTTCCACATTTTTCTTTGGGTTAGAGATATTAATCTGAATCGAGTGAATTTGTCGACTATCAGATCGTATGATTGTAATATCAAAGCCATCAAAGGAAATTTTTTCCTCATTTTCTGGAAGGTACCCAAATTTTTGAGTAACTAAGCCACCGATGGTTGAAAATTCAGTATCTTTATAGGAGGTTGCAAAGAAGCTATTAAAATCTGAAATTTCTGTTGATGCTTTTACACGAAACTGCCTCTGATTCTCTTCAATAATATTTCCCTCTGTTTCATCATAGTCAAATTCGTCTTCAATATCACCGACAATTTGCTCTAGAACATCTTCAATCGTTACCATACCTGCTACACCTCCGTGCTCGTCAGAGACTATTGCAATATGATTACGCTTTGTTCTAAATTCTTTTAGTAACACGTTTAATCTCTTGGATTCAGGAATAAATATGGGCGGTCTTAAAATATCCCTTATTTCAAACTCATTATCTGAGGTAAATTTAAGTAGATCTTTAGCTAAGAGAATGCCAATAATATTATTTATTCCATCTTCATACACTGGAAATCTTGTGTGAGCAGTCTCAATTACAAACGGTATAAATTCCTCTGGTTTTTTTGAAATATCGATTGCATCAATTTGCGATCTAGGTCTCATAATGTCTCTTGCTTGCATATCAGAAACATTTAAAACGCCCTCGATCATCATTAATGCATCTGCATCAATCATATTTTTATCGAAAGCAGACTTGAGAAGATCTCCCAATTGCTTCTTATCTCTGGGCTTTAGGAGCAGGTTTCTTAGGTGGGATCCAATCCTTAATCTTTTTCTTTTCATAAATTCAATTATTTTTTATCAGAGTAGGGGTCATTAATATTGAATTTGCTTAAAATTTTTCTTTCCATGGTTTCCATTTTATCAGCATCCACATTATTTTGATGATCATATCCTAAAAGATGTAAATATCCATGAATAATGAGGTGTGCATAGTGATTAATTATTTTTTTCCTTGTGTTTTTGCTTCTTTTTTTATAACTGGATGACATAAAACTAAATCACCTTCAATTGGATTTTCGTTCATCTGAAAAGATAAAATATTTGTAGCTCCAATTTTATTCCTAAACTGTTTATTCAATTTTTTGGATTCGTTTTTATCAACAATTCTCAATGTAATATCACTTGGCTCAGTCGCTAAAGCACCCACCCATTTTTCACATTGCTTTTTTGTTAAATATTTTTTTTTATGAATTGTGTCTTGGATAGATATTGAGACTATTTTTTTATGTCTGATCATCAAACCTTAAAGCTTAAACTTATCATAAGCGTTAATAATTTTTTGTACTAAAGGGTGTCGAACTACATCTACTGATGTAAAAAAGTTAAATTCAATGCCTTTAACTGATTTTAAAATTCTTTGTATTTCAACTAGACCACTTTTTTGTGATTTTGCCAGATCAATTTGAGTTACATCACCTGTGATGACTGCCTTTGTTCCAAAACCAATTCGGGTTAGAAACATTTTCATTTGTTCAGGAGTTGTATTTTGTGCTTCGTCAAGAATGATAAAGCTTTGATTCAAGGTTCTACCTCTCATATATGCTAAAGGGGCAACCTCTAGAATGCCTTTATCAAACATTTTAGTTACGTTGTCATAGCCTGCTAAATCATAAAGTGCATCATACAAAGGCCTTAAGTATGGATCAACTTTTTGCGCAAGATCACCTGGCAGGAAACCCAAGTTTTCCCCTGCTTCTACAGCTGGCCTTACCAAAACTATTCTTTTTACTTTTTCTTTATTTAAGGCATCAACGGCTGAAGCTACAGCAAGATAGGTTTTACCAGTGCCTGCCGGCCCGATACCAAAATTGATATCATTCTCTTGTATATTTCTAAGATAACTGACCTGCATGGGAGTACGACCTTGCAAATCAGTTTTTAATGTATGAAGTTGTGGAGAGGTTTGTTTATTATTAGTTTCTTTTTGGTTAAGCTCAACAAGACTTAACTGAATGTCTTCTGGAGCGATAGCTCTTGTCGCTCTTAAGTAAATGCTTTCTATTAGTTGAGATGCGAGTAAAACTTTTTTTTCATCCCCATCAAAAATAAATGAAGAATTTTTTCGGCTTATCTTTAAGTCTAAGCCTACACTTATTTGAGAAATATTTTCATCAAGAGGACCACATAAATTCGCCAATTTTTTATTATCCTGAGGAGAAAGTGTTAATTCTTTTTTCATCTATTTAAATCAATTCTCCTATTAAGGTTTTGCCCAAAATTTTAGATACTTTTACATTGACAAATTTATTCAACAGTTCTGTTGATTCTTTAAACTCTATTATTCTATTGTTATCTGTTTTTCCCAATAAAATCCCTGGTTTCTTTTTTGAATAATGATCAATTAAAACTCTCTGGTTAGTCCCAATCATCTTTTGGGTTTGATACTCGCCTTGTTTAATATTTAACGATTGAATTTCATGCAGACGATCAATTTTTACTTCATCTGAGGTCTCATCTTTCAAGTAGGCAGCAGGTGTTCCAGGTCTCTTGCTATAAATAAAACTAAATGAATAATCAAATTCAAGCTCAGCAAATAATTTTTTGGTTAAGTTAAAGTCATTTGTTGTTTCTGTAGGGAAGCCAATGATAATATCTGTCGTTAATGAAACATTTGGCAATTTTCTTCTAAGTTTTTTTATAATTGATTTGTATTCCAAGGTTGTATAGTTCCTCTTCATAGCCATTAAAACTTTATCAGAGCCTGATTGAATTGGTAAGTGAAGGTGATGTGCTAATTTTTTAATGTTGCCAAAACAATCAATGAGGTGATCAGTCATTTCATTTGGATGGCTGGTTGTGAAGCGTATTCTTTTTACCTCGTCAATTTCAGATATATATTCAATAAGTGATGCAAAGTCAGCAATTCTCCCATTACTCATAGCCCCCCTATAGCCATTTACGTTTTGGCCTAAAAGTATAATTTCTGATGCTCCCTGAAGAGTTAATTGGACAATCTCAGTTATGATATCTTGTAAAGGTCTAGAGATCTCTTCACCCCTAGTATATGGAACAACGCAAAATGAACAGTATTTGCTACAACCCTCCATTATGGAAACCATTGCTGATGGATTTTTACTTTTAGATGTAGGTAAACTATCAAATTTTTCAATCTCAGGGAACGATATATCTATTTGTGGCTTACCTGTCACCTCCCTTAGATTAATTAATTCAGGAAGTCGATGAAGTGTTTGTGGACCAAAAACAGCATCTACATAGGGTGCGCGCCTAATTATCTCATCACCTTCTTGGCTTGCAACGCAACCACCAACAGCAATTTTTATATGCGGATTAGCTTCTTTGAGTTTTCTATACCTTCCCAAATCACTAAAAAGTTTAATTTCTGCTTTTTCCCTTACTGAGCATGTGTTTAAGACAATTAAATCAGCATTCTCAGGCGAGCTTGTTTGAGATAATTTTTGTTTGGACTCCAAAATATCTTTGATCTTTTCAGAATCGTATTCGTTCATCTGACAACCAAACGACTTTACAAATACTTTTTTTGACATGTTGATTTAAATTAAAATTTTTAAAGATTTGAATTATAACTTTTTTTGTATACAAGACCTATGTATATAACATCTTTAATAGAGTAACATTTTGTTATGGATAATTTTCCAATATTTTTAGAAATTAAAAATAAACCTGTGTTGGTAATAGGTGGTGGTGATATTGCTTATAGAAAAATTAAATTATTAATCAAATCTAAACCCAATATAAAAGTCGTAGCTCAAAATGTTTGCGAGGAAATATTGGATTTAAAAGAAAAATATTCGATAGATATTTTAAAAAAAGAATTCCATTTAGATGATATTGAATTTCCAATCATCATTATTGCCGCAACAAATAATAAATTATTAAATAAACAAATTGCAAAAGAGGGATTAAGAAAAAAAATTCCAGTGAATGTAGTTGATCAACCTCATTATGCACCTTTACAATGGGGTCAATCGTTGAAAGGGGTTCATTGGTCATCTCTATTTCAAGCAGTGGTAAAGCACCCGTATTAGTAAGGCAGCTTAGAGAAAAGATTGAAAAACTAATACCCGATTCATACAAGGACCTTGTTGATTTAGCAGGCAGTTTAAGAGATAAAGTTAAGAAACTTATAAAGATAGACAATAAAAGACGAATTTTTTGGGAAAAATTTTTTGATATTGAAAATATTAATTTAATTTTAAAAAATAATAAAACGTTAAATAAGAAATTTAACTCATTAATTGATAGCATGAAAAATAAAACTGGTGAGGTTTACTTAGTTGGAGCGGGTCCAGGGGAAAGAGACTTATTGACTATAAGAGCTTTACATTTGATGCAAAAATGCGATGTTTGTATTTATGATAATTTGGTTTCTGATGAGGTAATAGAACTGGTTCGGCGTGATGCTGATATGATTTTTGCAGGAAAAAAAAGAGACCAACATACATTTAGCCAAGAAAAAATTAATGACTATCTCGTAAAATATGCAAAAAAAGGTAAAAAAGTTTTGCGGCTTAAAGGAGGCGATCCATTCATTTTTGGTAGAGGGGGTGAGGAAATAGCGTCACTCATGTCGCATAAAATAAATTTTCAGGTGGTTCCAGGGATCTCTGCTGCTAATGGAGTGGCAGCTTATGCAGGAATACCGCTTACACATAGAGATTATGCACAAAGCTGTCTATTTTTGACAGGACATTTTAAGGATGGAAAAATTGATTTCGATTGGCCAAAATTAATTTCAAATAAGCAAACTGTTGTTATATATATGGGCTTATTAAGCTTGCCTGATTTTATAAAGGAACTTCTGAGACATGGGCAGAAGAAAACAATGCCTATTGCTGTCATTGAAAGTGGAACAACAAATGCACAAAAAGTAGTTCAAGGAAACATCGAAAACATATTGAGCAAAGTCCAACGCTCTAAGATTAAATCACCAGCTCTAATAATCATTGGCGAAGTTGTGAAATTAAGAAGTCAGCTGAAATGGTTTAAGTAATTCTAAGCCCTAATGATAGGGATTGTAATTTTTGCCTCAAGACCTTTATCTTTTTTATTAGAAATTAACTCTAATTTACCATCATGTGCCTTTGCAATTCTGTCAGCAATCGATAAACCTAAGCCACAACCTCCTTCATTACCCCTTGCCTCATCTAGACGTTCAAAAGGCTTTAAGAGTCTTTCAAGCTCTTTATTAGGAATCCCAGGACCATCATCAATTACACTAATAGTAAAAGACTCCTCTAAAAGAGTGGCTATAACAACAACCTTTCCTTTTGCATAAAAAAAAGCATTGTTAATTAAATTATCTAAGCAGCGCTGTAGCGCCAAAGGTCGCAGATCAATAAAAAGTTTTTTGGGTACATCAGATTTAATATTTCTCTTTCTAAGAGTAAATTTTTGACCCATTCTTAAGTGCTTCACCTGTATATTATTAAGAAACTTTCCTAAATTAACCGGTATTTTAGGTTCATCCTCAAAGCCCCTTGCAAAATCAAGGAACTGATTAAGGATATTATTAATTTCTATAATATCTTCTTCCATACTTTTTTTAAGATCATCTGATTTTTCCGGAAGCATTTCCGATGCAATTCTTAGGCGTGTCAAGGGGGTTCTGATATCATGAGAAACGCTTGCAAGTAAAAATTTTCTTTCTTGGCTTGCCTTTTTTAAGTTATCTAACATTTCATTAAAAGCCACATTTAAGTCACTAAATTCAACTAAATTATCATGTGGAAGCTTTTCTGCAGATAAACCTTTTCTTACACTTTCAGCTGCTTCAATAAGCCTATTTAAACGCCTATTAATCCTCTCGGTTGTCATAAAAGCTGCTACGAGTGCTATTAGAGCAATAATAGTTCCCCAGCCTATCCAATGCCATGGAAAAGGTCTGTCAACTATCGTTCGAGGTATAACTACCCAAAATAGCTCATTATTTAATTCAAAGCTTACCCAAATACCTTCAATAGAGAAATGATTAATAGCAATGAGTGTTCCAAGGGGAAGTTTTTGGATAGCTTTTTGAATAACGAGCTGAAGAAATGGGTCATCTGGAATTGGCTCAATTTCTTCAAAAAAATGTGCAGGATATATTCTGACATTTCCCATGGCTGAAAGCTCATTAAGAAGCTGTATTCTCTTATCCGTTGCTGAGGCTGCCATCGATGCTTTAGTAAAATTTACAATGGTAGAAATTTCTAACGCTAAAGCTTCAGCTCGCGGCTCTCTTTCATAAACATCAAAAATTTTAAGAGATACCAGCTGCGTTGTAATTAGCAATAATGCAATTATTAATGAAATTCTAGTTAGAAGATGCTTCGGTAAGTACTTCAACTACTGCGGTTCTCCATCAGGATCAAAAATATAACCATATCCCCATTTTGTCTGGAGATACTTCGGTTTATTAGGGTTGTCTTCAATTAACCTTCTTATTCGAGATATCTGAACATCAATACTTCTATCAAAAACATCAAGTTCTTTTCCCTTAGCTAATTGCATTATTCTATCTCGTGATAATGGTTGTTTAGCGTGATCTGTAAAAACCTTTAATAAATCAAATTCACCGGCTGTTATGGAAATATTCTTTCCTTCGTTTGAGAGACTACGATTTTCAGTATCAAATTCAAAGGAGCCAAAGCGGATGATTTGTTTAGGCGTATTTGCTCCTAATGTTGTTTGCCTTCTTATAATGGCATTTATTCTTGCAAGCAACTCTCGTGGGCTAAAAGGTTTAGGTAGGTAATCATCTGCTCCCATTTCAAGTCCAACAATTCTGTCAACCTCATCCCCCTTGGCAGTTAGCATGATAATAGGTACATTGATGTTCTTTGCTCTATACCTTTGACAAAGATTAAGACCTGATTCCTCAGGCATCATTAAATCAAGAACAATTAAATCAATAGAATTTGCATTTACGATATCATCCAGCGCAGAACCGCTATCGGCCACAAATACGTTCAAGTTTTGATCCCTTAGATATTTAGCAGTGAGTTCAAGAATTTTTGGATCATCGTCAACAAGTGCAATATTTGGTTTTTTTTCAGCCATAAGTAATTTTGTTGATTTATATTAGGGTATATAATATGCCATAAAAACGTAAACAGCATATTTAAATCGTTACAGTTCTGTTACAATTTCGCTGAATATTGTAATATTAGGTTAACATTCTGATAGCAAAATGATTGACCGTTTAAAGAAAAGGCATAGATTTAATTTGAATAAACTATTTTTATTACCAATATTATTCTTTACCTGGCAAGCCAACGCTGAAATAGATCTTAAAAAGGTTAGAAGCACCAACTCAACACAAACAATTGAGCTAGAAGAGATACATAACGCCCTTTCTAACTTCACAGAATCTGAAGATAAAATAAACGTAATCTACGAACAAAGAAGAAGAGAAATGCTTGAGAGTGTTGAAAGAAGATTTATCTTATGTGACTCTGACAACAACGAGCAGTTAGATGTGTATGAAACAACAGTTTGCTTGCCTCAAATTGCTAGGCAGTTTAGAAGGGTAGATACTGATAATGATAATTTAATTAGTTTTGATGAAATTGCCATATTAGCTAAGGCCTACCAAGATAAAATAAATTCTAAAGATAGTGTAAATTCTCAAATAGTTAAAGGTAATGATAAATCTACACCGGCTGCAGCACTTAAGAAAAAAGATAAATCCAAAGAAATCAATTAAATTCACCTAAACTTTTACCTAACTTAAGACTCAATAATTAATGATTGAGATCACTTCTAGTAATAGCTATACAAACCTAAAAGAACAGTTATCGGAACTTAATATTAGCTCTACTTTTTTAAGTTATGAATTTCACAATACCTTAGAGACTTCAGGGTCTGTTGGGAAAAATTCAGGTTGGATTCCATTCCCAATAATCGCAAAATCTGATCAAAAAACTATCGGCTTTATGCCTATTTACCTAAAAGAGNATTCATATGGAGAATATGTATTTGATTGGTCATGGGCTGAAGCTTTTCATAAAAGTGGTTTAAATTATTATCCTAAAATGATTTCAGCTATCCCCTTTAGCCCAATCACGGGCAGCAGAATAATTGCTGATAATCTTGATATAAAAAAAATGATGGTCAAAGCATTAGAAAAAATTTTACTAGATCATAAAATTTCTTCATGCCATATTTTATTTCCAAATCAACAAGATGCCTTCTTACTCAAAGAAATGGGATGGTTACAACGAGAGGGTGTTCAGTTTCGTTGGGAAAATAAAAATTATAATAGTTTTGAACAATTTTTATCAAACCTATCTCACAACAAGAGAAAAAAAATAAAGCAAGAACGAAAAAAAATTAATAGCTTTGATATTGAAGTTACTGTTAAACAGGGTAGCTCAATAAGAGAAGAAGATATTGAATTTTTTTATGCATGCTATTGCAACACTTATTTGATGCATAATTCTTCACCCTATTTAACAAAAGAATTTTTTTATAAGCTTCACGAAAGTATCTCAGAAAAGCTTGTTCTCATTGTTGCAAATAAAGAAGGAAAAAAAATAGCAAGTGCATTAAATATAATTAGTGAAAATTCTTTATATGGAAGGTATTGGGGAGCGATTGAATATATTCCGAGTTTGCATTTTGAACTTTGTTATTATGTCGGCCAAGAATTTTGTATCCAAAATAAATTAAAA
>JGI20157J14317_10002847_pt1 | contig 14296 bp, 8 predicted proteins | sample COG_07_FD_14317 | JGI IMG/M metagenome (IMG submission 14317)
CGGCTTAATGCCTTATGATTACAAAACAAACTCATTCTTCTTAGTTCATGAACAGAATTAGAAAGAATTAGAAAGAATTAGAAAGAATTGGAAAGAATTGGAAAGAATATTTTTAGAGATAAGGTCTTGATATATGTTGTAACATACAAGGCACAGAACAGAAATTTATTTTATTATAAACAATACTCTTCTTTTCAACTGGAACAAACTTTATTTCACAATAATAACAAGTTTTTTTATTTTCCTTTTCAACTTCCTTTTCAACTTCTTTTTCAACTTCTTTTTCAACTTCTTTTTCAACTTCTTTTTCAACTTCTTTTTCAACTTCTTTTTCTTTTATTTCTTCAAGATTATTTCCAAATATACTTGTATATAAATATAATAATCCATAACTAAAATAGAAGACACATTTATTTATTTTTTCTCTACATTTATTCATTATAGTTTTATACAATAAATAAATCTTTATATTTATAAACGCTTTTTATAAATATTAAATTTACAATTTATTAAAATATTAAAATTACAATTTATTAAAATTACAATTTTTTCCAAACAAAAATATCTCTCATTTTACCTCCTGTTGTAAATTGTATTTTACCTTTATATTCAACTTCTCTATTATTCTTCATATAATCCATAAACTCTTTATAATCTGGAACATATATAACTAAATGCCCGCCTTTAACTAAATTATCAATATTTATCTGTGCTAATTTATTTAAAAATCCTTCAACCCATTCTTTTTCTGTTTTAAATCCAAATACTGATTGATTTTTATTATTCTCATAAACTTCTGTTTCCCAGAAAGGTGGGCTTGTGAATGCTAAGTCATAATCACCTGTTAAATCTTTTTTTGTTACTTTTTCAAAAGGTTTATTAATTACTCTAAATAACTTCTCCTTCTGTTCTTCTTTTGTAGCCAAATCTTTTATAATTTTTTTATATAAAGGCTTTAAACATTTATTTGGATCAGCCCCTGTATATGATACTGTTGAATTATTTTTTTGTGAATATGCAATAGATGCTACTAATCTATCACCCCATCCAGCACTTGAATCTAAAATTCTCTTTGGTTTGAAGCGGTTAAATATATTCATAATAATTGAAACCTGAAAATTATTGCACATCCCAGAATTGTTAAACATATACTCCTCAAATTTATCATAATTAAATTTATTTTTTATTAAAGAATTTTCCAGAATTAAACCTTTATTCTTTTGATAATATTCGAAAGCGCTTGTTTTACCTTTAAATACACAAGTCACTCTACATTCATTTGTAAAGTAATCTGTTATTCTATTATACTCTTTATCCACATTGTAATCAATATGAATAACTTTTTTGTTTCCATTTAATTGATTAAAATTCAAAGTTTTCATTTTCTCAAATCGCTCTTTCATTTCACTTTTTTTCATAAAGTATTTCAAATAAGGATATTCAACAGATAGTAGTTTATGGAATTTGAATAAATATTTATATCTAAAATACTCTTTTCCAGATCTTTTTACTTTTTTAACAAACATAAAACCATTTTTTATTAAACTTTTTTGTGCAGGTATGTTATTACTTAATGTATCACTCACTACACGTTTTACTTTTGGATGTATTTCGTGGAATTTATCTAACATTAATTTCAAACTATATGTACCAATACCTTTACCTTGGTCTTCTTTTTTAATATAATATGTAACTTCAAAATCTTTATCTGTCTCTTCGTATTTATGAATACCTATAATACCTATAAACTTTCCATCTTTTTCATAAACAATTTTTAGATATAATGTATTTTTGTTATTAGTATTCTTTTCTTTTAAACAATAATTTATAAATTTATTTGTTTTTTCTTCACTCCAAACTTGACGCTTACCAACATATTTCATAACATTAATATTAGAAACCAATTCAAATAAATCCTTTTTATTAGATTTTGTAATCTTCTCTAATTTAATTGGAGGGGACATAACTAATTTATAATATATTTTTATTATAAATTTGTTTAATAAAGAATTTTACAATTCAACATAATCTTCTGTTTTACTCTTCCCTAATAATGTTAAATCAATTAATCCAGACCAAAATGTATCAAAAATAGATGGACCTACTGTCCCTGGTCTCATATTTAATTCAATACATTTAACTTTATAATCATCTGTAATCATTATATCCATGCCCAAATATTGATAACAGTTTTTACTTTCTGGATAACATTTGTATTCCATATACTCTTTCAAACCTTTACTTATAATCATTATTTTTTTAGTTATATTATCTCGCACACTCTCAGATAAACTTGATTCATATTCTTTTATAAATTCATTTAAATCTTTTTCATTATATTTCGAACCATGGCTGTTATGAACGTTTTTATTTTTTGAAGATAGGTTAAATTCTTTTAATGCTGGATATACAAAGAATTTTTTAAAGATAAATAATTTTTTATTTCCATTTCTATTTAAGTTTAATAATAATACTCGTAAATGAAATTTCTTTTTTTTGAGTAATAAAGGATTTGATATATATTCTTGAATTACCCATTTTTTAATTTCATTGGCTTTGAATAATCTTTTTTCTTTATCTGTGAATTTTGTATTTTTAATATGTTTCAATGCTTCATTTTCACTATTTACTTTTTTAACACCAAAACCGGCAGATCCTGGAATAGGTTTTAAAATGTAATTACGATTTTTTTTCATAATTTTTTCTAAATTGGAATTATTTCTTATAACAGTTTGGTTCATAAAGTATTCATTGAAGAATTTTGGTTTTTCTTTTTTTAATAATTCGTGGAGTGTATCTTTTTCTTTTATTAAAAGAAATTTTCCAGTAGGAATAATCCAATTTATAAAATTAGTTTTAATATTCTCCAATTCTTTTTTATATTTTTTTGATAATAAACTATTATAATATATCCATTCAATGTATTTATGTTTATGAATACTTCCATCTTTTATTAATTTGAAACCAGATGGAATAAATTTAGATACATTAATATTTGGTTCATAAAAATATATTCCTGTTTTCTTTTTTTCTATTTCAATGTAGTCTTCACCTTCTTCTTTATTTAATAGAGTAACATCTAATAATCCTTTAATTAAATATGGCATATGTTTTAAGAATCTTTCTAAACCTGGTTTTTCATTTATTTCCAAACATTTAATTTGGAATTTATCTGTAATCATTATATCAATACCATATAGTTCAAAACAATTCTTACTATTTTCATAACAATTAAAATCAAAAGCACCCATCAATTGTAATCCTTTCAATAAACCTTCTATTTGAATTTTAATTTTCTTTGTTTTCACTAAACCGAATATATTTTCAAAATCTCGTGGAAATAACATTTTTTCGTGACTTTCTGTTAATGTTCCGTGAGTATTATGTATATTCATATTTAATTTTTCTTTGTTGTATTTATGTTTAGCAGGGAATATTAAAGCGTGTTTATGAAAAAAAATTTTACTCTCACCATCTTTACATAACCCTAATAATGTAACTCTCATATGAAACTTTTTATCATTTATTAAAAGAGGATTTTCAATATATTCTTCAACAATCCACTTCTCGGGTTCTTTCATAAATTTTTTGTTATTAGGTTTTTTAAAAGTTTCAATATAATTTTTTATTTTCTCTTTTGAATTAAAAACTTTAACACCTAATCCAGCATAACCTGGTATAGGTTTTGTTATATATAATTTTTTATTATTTAATTTATTATTCGATTTCTCATTATACTCAATTTGATTCATAAAATATTTTTCATAAAATCTTTTATTTTTTGATTTAACAAATTTATTTAAAATGGATTTATCTGTAAAATTCGATTCATTTAATTTTAATGCACTTAGATAATCACTTTTAACTTTGTAAATTTTTGATTTATTATTTTTATTTAAAATTCCGGTACCGCGATCGAAATAAATGAAATTAATAAATCTTTGGTTTAATGCTTCGTTTTTATCTAATTCTTTAAACTTTTTTTTATCTAAGAATTTCATAAAATCATTATCTGTAAAATATTTTGATAAAATTAAAATACTTTTTTTTGTATTCATAAATAATATATAATAGATTAAAATATAGTTTTTCTAAAAATATATATGATAAATTATTATATATGAAACAACAATTTGTTATTTTCTTNTATACATCTTTTTTTGATGTAAAAAAATATTTACCAGATAATTATATTGTAATTGATAATTTAGACGGATTAAAAGGTGTTAAATATCTTGATTATGTTTATTATAATCAAGAGTTAATGATACTAACTAATTTTGATGAATACAAAAAAATATTTTTTACAATTGAAATTAATAATATGTCATTTTTAGATTATAAAAGACCTTGGATTTTTGATAAAGATTATCTTCATTATATTGTTAAAAAGAAAAATAGAGAGGGATTTGAAAGATATTTTATGGAACAGATTACTATGAAGAATAAAAAGCAGGTTGGACTTTTTATGAAAAAAGATAAATTATACATTGCAAAACCAATACCTGGATCAGGAGGTATTGGTATAAGGGTTTTTAATTCAAAAGATAGTTTATTTGATTATATTGATAATTTTGAATTAAGTAATAAAGATAAAAAATTATTTGGTTCGGAAAAAGTTAGAAAATGGGTACTTCAAGAGTATATATCAAATCCATTATTGATAGATGGAAAGAAGATACATTTGAGAGTTATGGGATTACTTATGAATAAAGATGGAGTTAAGTCTTTTCATATTTTCAAAAAGTATTTTGTTTTTACCGCAGCAAAATTATTTGTTTTGAGAAATTTCAATAATGAAAATATTCACAATAGTCACGGTAAAAAGATGACAGAAGAAGATTTACAACAGATAATTTTGAAATTTTATAGTTTATACAAAAGTAAAATACATTTAATAACAAGGGAGATAATAAAAATATGCGAAATCATTAAAAGATTTTTAATTTATAAATGTTATTCAAATAATAAAAATTGTTATAGTTTAATAGGTTTAGATATAATGATTACAACTGATTTTAATGTAAAACTTATTGAAGTAAATAAAAGAGCAGGTATGTCATTTCTTAAATCAAAAGTATTCAATGATGATTTCATTAAAGGTTTTCTTGATTTAACACTTTTTGAAAAAAATAAAACAAAAGATTTTGTTGAAATTAAAGATAAAAATATTAAAAGAAAGAAAAACAGTGAAATAAAAAGTGTTTTCCTTAAAAATTTTAATAAAAAAATAGAACAAATTAAAAATTAAATTTACATTTTTGTTATAAAAATACTTTAAAAAAATAACTTAAAGAGATAATATCATATATTCTTGTAGAAGATAGTTATAAGAATATTAACAGCAATTCATCAGCATTTATAAGCAGGTAGATTAGGTTCAATCCCTAATGCGGGGAAACTCGTATAGTGTAATGGTAAGCACGCCTTTAACAATGTATTCTGTGAAACTATTTTCTATAAGCCTGATTAGCTCAGTCGGTAGAGCGCCAGCCTCTTAAGCTGGTGGTCGTGGGTTCAAGCCCCACATCAGGCACTTTAAGAACACTTACAGCAATTTAACAAAAACAAAACTTTTATTTGTCAATTATTATAGTGTTCTGTTTCTATATTTCAACCAGGTTTCCCGAGCGGTCAAAGGGGTGACACTCAAGATGTCATGCGTAAGCTTCATGGGTTCGAATCCCATACCTGGTATTTTTGGAACATTAATTGTTCCTTTCATTATATTTTTCATAAGTTTTTATCTTTAAGAACATAAACAGCAATTTATTTTTGAGTTCGATTCTCATAAAAAACTTTCTAGTTTTTTTCAGGTTAAATATATATGTGTTCTGATTTATAATATATAAAAAAAAAGTTCATATAGCATAATCAGGTTAATGCAGTTGTCTAATAAGCAAAAGATTGGCGGTTCAAATCCGTCTATGAACACTTAAGTTTTAATAAATTAGATTTAAAAAAATATTTTTAAATCTAAATAAATGGAAAAACAAAAATTAATAAAATTAATAAGTAATGATTTTTCAATAAGTAAATTAGCAAAATTTTTTAATAAAAGTAAATCATCGATTCGTTATTGGTTAAAAAAATTTGAATTAAAAACAAATTATATTTCTAAAAAAAGTAAATTAATGAATAAAAAATACAAATGTAAAAATTGTAATATACTAAAAGACTTAAATGAATTTTATTTTAGAAAAAATCGTAATACATATTATACAATATGTAAGAAATGTCATAATATAAAAAAATCTTATAAAAAAGATTTTGTAAATTACAAAGGTTCGTATTGTGAAATTTGTAATATAAAAAGTAATTTTTATAATATATATGACTTTCATCATAAAGATCCACTAGAAAAAGAATTTAATATTACTAAATACAGAAATACAAGAATAAATGAGAAAATACGTTTAGAATTAGATAAATGTCATCTTTTATGTTCTAATTGTCATAGAGAAGTTCATGGTGGTTTGCATCCAAATTTTATCTTAAGAAAAAAAATTAATGAGAATATTTTAAATTTAGAAAATGGACAAAAGGTATGTGGAAAATGCAAAATAAAAAAACCCTTTGATTCATTTTATAAATATAAAAAAAATGGTAAATTTTATAAAAATTGTAAATTATGTCATAATAAAAATCCAGCCAAAAGATTGAGAAATTTAAAAATAAAATGTGTAAATTATAAGGGAGGAATGTGTAAAAAATGTGGTTATAATAAATTTATAGGTTCATTAGATTTTCACCATATTGAACCAGAACATAAAGATTTTATGATTTCACATTCTTTTACTTCATTTAATAATTTACATAAAAAAGAATTAGATAAATGTATATTATTATGTTCAAATTGTCATAGAATAGAACACTCAAAAAAAAAATAATTAGCGTGGGTTCAAGTCCCACACTGGCTACTTTTTTAATAATTTATAAATAGAATTATGTAATTATATTTATAAAAACTTAATTGGATTATTTGTTTTCAACACTATGGATTACATTTATACTTTTGACTAATGAATCGGGTGTAACTGATATAGAGTCAATCCCTTGTTCTACTAAAAATCCTGCTAATTCAGGGTAATCACTTGGACCTTGACCGCAAATACCAACTTTAATTCCGTTTCTTTTACATGCTTGGATTGTTGTTTTAAGCATAAGTTTAACACTTGGGTCTCTTTCGTCATAAATGTGTTGAACAAGTTCCGAATCGCGGTCTAAACCGAGCATAAGTTGGGTTAAATCGTTAGAACCTATTGAATATCCATCAATATGTTTGCTGAATTCGTCTGCTAAAACTACGTTGGAGGGGATTTCACACATAAGGAATACTTTCAAGCCATTTACCCCACGTTCTAATCCGTATTCTTTCATAACATTTTGTACTGATATACATTCTCCGACTGTTCGACAGAAAGGGATCATTACAACAACATTGTCTAAGCCGATTACTTCACGAAGATATTTAATAGCCTTACATTCTAAGCCGAATGCTTCTTTGTAATTGTCAGAGTAATATCTGGAAGCACCACGCCAGCCTATCATTGGGTTCTCTTCTTTTGGTTCGAAATATTTTCCACCGAGTAGATTGTAATATTCATTCGATTTGAAATCAGAGAAACGTACAATTATCTCATTTGGATAGAAAGTTGTTGCTATTTTAGCCAATCCATAAGCCAATTTCTTAACAAAGTAATCTACTTCATCTTTGAAACCTACCCATAATTTATTAATACTTTCTGTTAATTCAGCATCACCTATCTCTTTATGTTTAAGTAAAGCGAGTGGATGGACTTTAATGTAATTGTTGAAGATGAATTCCTCACGGACTAATCCAACGCCAGAAACTGGATAAGAATGGTAATTGAAAGTTTTCTCTGGCGATGCTACATTAAGGAGTAATTTAGTATTAATCTTTGGTAATTTAGAAATATCAATCTCTTTCTCTTCATATTCAACTATCCCTTCATAAATACGTCCAACTTCACCTTCAGCACAAGACAAAGTTATTTCCATACCATCTTCTAATAAATCAGTTCCATTAATTGTTCCTACTACTGCTGGAACACCTAATTCACGAGCAACAATAGAGGCGTGACAAGTTCTTCCGCCTCTGTTTGTAATAATTCCAGAGGATATTTTCATAATAGGTTCCCAGTCTGGATCTGTCATATCGGTTACTAAGATGTCACCTGGTTGAAAATCGTTGTCTCCGTCAATGCTGTCTCTGTTGTCAATATTCCACATCTTTCTTACGCGACCCGTTCCAATTTTATTTCCTACTGCAACACCTTCAAGGATTACTTTATTATTATTATTCTTCATATGGTATTCGGTGATTATGTCACGGTTCTTTCTTGAATATACTGTTTCAGGACGTGCTTGAACTAAATAAAGTTTGTCACTTAATCCATCAATAGCCCATTCAATATCTAACGGACACCATTTTTGATATAGTTTAGTATAATACTTTTCTAATTCGATTACCCATTTACTTAATTGTAAAATCTTTTCACTATTTATACACATCTTATTTTGATAAGATTTGTCTAAACCAATAATCTCAACCTTCTCTCCTGGATTTGTTCCATATACCATTTTAATATTCTTTTGACCTATTTTCCTTTCTATTATAGGTTTATGAACTCCATCTACTTTATCTTTGAAAACTAATATTTCATCAGGTTTAATCTTACCACTTACAACTAATTCTCCTAAACCGAAAGCACCATTTATGAGAATAACTTTGTCAAAACCAGTTTCAGAATCAATTGAAAACGCAACACCAGCACTTCCCAAGTCTGACCTAACCATCTTTTGAACTCCAACTGAAATTTTTATAACACCTTCTAAGTTCTTAGTAACTCTATAAGATATAGCACGATCAGTATATAATGAAGCGAAACATTTAATAACACTATTTAGGACATCATTAATATTTCTTACATTGAGATATGTTTCTTGTTGTCCTGCGAAACTGGCGTCTGGAAGGTCTTCCATAGTACCTGATGAACGGATTGCTACATCTGTATTATCTTGAACTTTTCCATCGGAGTCTTTATAGCAACGTGATAATTGTAAATATGCTGTACTGATTTCAGTATCTAATTCTTTGTCAAAACGACAACTTAGGATTTGGTTACGAATTTTCATACCAGTTCTTTTTAGATTTACTAAGTTGTAATCTTCACTTAACTCTTTTAACCTTTCATTTATAAATGTATCTAATCCATTTGATTGAATAAATTTGTCATATGCTTTTGTAGTAACAGCAAAACCGAAAGGGACATTAATACCAAGTTTTTCCATATTTTGGATCATTTCTCCTAATGAAGCGTTTTTACCACCGACAAGTGGTAAATCATTCAAACATATTTCATTAAACCATTTGATATACATTTTTGTTATATGTAATGAAAGATTAAAAAAATATTTTTTAAACATTCATATTAAAAAAATAATTGTTATAGTATATGGAATATCAAAAATTAAAGATACGGGAGCAGATTAATAAAATTAATTCTAAAATAAATATGAATTCAAAAATTTACAAGGATAAATCTAAAGAGATTAATCAAGTAAATAAACTATTAGGATTAATTAATTTCCGTGGTGGTTTGAAAAATCCTAAAAAAGGAAAAAATGGAAATTCTATTTTACCTGTATTAAAAAAAATTGAAAATAGGAATATTCATGTAAATAAGGCAAATTTATTTGAAAAGAAAGGTATTTTAGATCCAGAGGGTAAAGAACCAAATCCATTTACAGGAAAACCGTATGAGAATTTATGGACTAATGCTGATAAGTATCCAGATACATATGCTGGTTATGGTGCTGGTGCAAAAGGTTGGTCTAAATTACCAATGTATCCTAAAAGTGAAGAGGTTATACAGAAAGTTTATGATAATCAAATTATTTTTATTATATCAGGTACAGGTAGTGGTAAAACAGTATTAACACCAAAGTTGGCTTTACATGCGATGAATTATGAAGGTAGAATATTAATTACTAATCCAAAAAAATCCCCATCAGGAGAAAATGCTTTATATGCTGCTAAAACATTAGATGTTAAATTAGGAGGAGAAGTTGGTCTTAAATATAAAGGTAGTGATAAGAGTTTAGTCTCAGATCAAAGTAAATTAATTTATTGCACTGATGGTTGGGTTTTAGCAAGAATGAGAGATGATCCTATGATGAGAGATTTTGATTGTTTGATAATTGATGAAGCACATGAAAGGAATGTAAGGATTGATATGTTGTTACTTGAAACAAAAGAATTAATAGAGAGACGTCCAGATTTCAAACTTATTATTATGAGTGCAACAATCAATCCAGAAATTTTCAGGAATTATTTTCCAAGCGCTCAATTTAAATTTGCTGAATTAAATGCTGGTTCGAAACCAAAAGAACCAGTAGAGGAGATATTTTTAGAACCAGGTGACGAAGTTAATAGATTTGATAAAGAGGGAACATTAATGAATAGACGGGATTTCAAAGTTAAAATGGTTGATATTATAATAAAAATTATAAGAACAAGTGATAGTGGTGATATACTTGCTTTTGTTACTGGAAGTGGTGACATGGGAGAAGTATGTTCTATGGTTGCTGGTAAAATTAAAGAATTAAATGCAAATAATCAAGAAAAGGTTTATTGTTCTCATTTACAGGGTTCAACAAAAGGAGATGAATTGATATTGGCATTAAATAATAAAAAATATAAAAATAAAAATGGAGGATATGATAGAAAATTGGTTGTTGCAACAGAAGTTGCAGAGTCATCTGTAACTGTTGATGGATTAATTTATGTTGTTGATTCAGGTTTGGCAAATGACCAGAGATATTATCCAGAAACAAATATTGAGGAATTGGCTGCAAGATATATTTCAAGGGCTTCTCATATGCAAAGGCTTGGAAGAGTTGGTAGAACAGCACCAGGGTTTTGTTATAATTTATTTACAGAGAAGGAATATGAAAACGATAAATTATTCCAAGAATATTCTACACCACCTATTTTAACAGAAAATATTATTGGATATATATTGAAATTTATGAATAAGACTGATATTGTATCTCATGTGGATTTACCATTTAAGTATCCAAAAGGGAATAATAAGAGTTCATCATCAAAGAATGGTGGGGCTGTTTCATTAAATGAATATCTTATGAGATTAATAGAGAAACCATATGAGGAAACAATTATTGCTATGATTAAAAGATTAATTGCATTAGGTGCTTTAAGACAAGATGGTGATAAAGCATATATCACATATATTGGTGTTGGGATGGCACTTTTTGATAATATGGAATCGGTTGAAATAGCGAGGGCTTTATTAAGTAGTTGGGATTATAAATGTAGTACAGAGATGTGTCAAATTGCGGCTATGGTTGAATTATCAGAGAAAAGATATGATAAAGTATTTAGACAATTCAAGGATGATAAGAGAAAAAGTAATGATGAAAGAGATGCTTTAAGAAAAGATTATAAAAATAAACAAACAAAATGGAGTTCGAGTGAAGGTGATTTAATTTCCTTTTTAAGAGCATACAGAGAATATGAAATTAGAAAGTATGATAAAACTAACAGAAGAACTGATGAAATAATTGAAGAGAAAATGGGTGGAGCAAAAGAGTGGTGTAATACAAATTATTTCAATGATAGAACAATGGAACAAATAAGAAGAACAGCAAAAGATTATAAAAGAAAATTAGTGCGCTTAGTCCGCGCTAAAAAGCGTGAATTTGAGAATAATCATAATAATAAAAATAAGGAATTCTTATTTACACATAAAGAGAAACCGATAGTTGAAAGAGAAACTTACAAGAATGTAGTTTCTGCTTTACTCGATGGTTTATATGTAAATATGATAAGGAAAGCGAATAGAGGTTCTTATATCTCTTGTTTCACTAAGGAAAAGAAAATGGCAAAGATAAGTGATAGGTGTTTGTATGATGCTATTAAAGTTCCTGCTAAATATTTATGTTATGTTGAATTCGGTAGTATTTTTAATAATAAAAGTTTTAGAATATTAACCCCTATTTCTCCATTACATTTACAAAGAATAAAAGCAGATAAAGAAAAAGCAGAATATCTTTCATATTGCTTATCTGACACAAAATTCGAAAAATTATTAAAGAATACATCCTCTTCATCATCAAGAGATAGAGGACAAGATAAAAAATACGGGAAAAAAAAAAAGAAATCAAAAAAATACGGGAAAAAGAAATGGTAAAAAATAAATAGTAATTTATCTCTTAAAATCAATCTTTTTTTTTATTAAAGAAATTCTTCCACATTTTGTGACATTTATGAATTACATTTTTAGTGTATTCTATATCTTTGTATTCTCCATTGAAGGCAAAGATATTCTTGTCTTTACCACGAACTGTTTTATAATTTTCGAACCAATGTCTAACCGCATGTAAGCATCCAGGTTTATATCTTTCAACATCTTTCAAACTATTTATGTTTCCACAATTTGGATCACATATATTTAATGCAATAACTTTCCAATCTGTTTCTCCCCCATCTATCAATGCCAATATACCAATAACTTTAACTTTATAAACCAATCCAACCTTAGACTGATAATCACCTATATCTATTATATCTAATGGATCATTATCACCGTATTTCAGAGTTTTATCACATAATATATTTGGATCTTCCCAAGTCTGCGGAATAGCACCGTAATTAAAAAGCATATCTCCATATAAATATTCCCTCGGCTTTCCATCTATTATATCCTGTTTTATGGGATTTTTATCAAGTTTAGTTTCAATTTCGTACTTTTTACGAGTATATCTCGGAATTTCACAAACCATATTGATTGTATTATCTTCATTGAAATATTTAATATCGTGCCAAGGTGATATTATGTTTCCATCTTCTAAAAAGTAATATTCAATCTCATAACTATTTATATTATCAACCAACTTCATATTCTCATTATACAAATCAAAAAGTTTAGTATTCTCCATTTATCACATTTATAGATATATAATAATAAATAATAACTTATTATTATATTTTAATACCTTTATTACCAAAGTACAAAAATTAAAAGAATTAATCTTCAATGGAAAACCGAAAAAAGACTAATTATGATTATATTAATATATATCAATATTTTTTTTTTAAGTATTTTTACAAATTTTTTTTTTAATTATTATAAAAATTATTTAATTTATTTGTATATTATAATTTTCTTCATGACGACCCAGATCTGCTATCACAATTAATTCAAAATAATCTTTTATTGGTTTTCTTTTATATTTTTGATTAATAACTTGACTAACTATATTTTTATTTGTTTGGTCTTTAAATAAATCATCTATAAATTTATTATCACCTTTAAGTTTTCCTTCCATACATTTTGAATAAATTGCTGAAGATAATTTTGGTATAACCGCAATTTTAATTCTATTTTTTATCATTGTAACAAATGAAGAACATAAAGCACATTTAATTCCATTTATAAAATTATCTTTATTACCATCAACATATTCATTTCTCATTTTTACATTTAATGTTAAATCTAATGTACTGGATAGGTTCCAACTATAACTACTATTAATTTTACCACCCATATCATTTGCGCCCTTATACTTACATAAATTTGGTCCAGCAGTGAATATTAATGATGCTTTAAATTTATTACTGCCGTGACTTAAATATATATCAGGAACAATAAAGGATTGGTTATATAATTCAGGGTTTCCATTATAGTAATTTACCATTTTATCACTATCCATTCTTTTACAATTATCTGTATTTTTTTCATTTGGTAATTTTTTAACACCCCATTGTCCTAAAATTTTACCGAATTCTTTTTTCCATTCTTCTTCAGTTTTACCTGATGCTTTTATCCAATTTCTTACAATAGATTCTTCCTGTCCGCCGTGGGTGCTATTCAAATAATCAATATTTAATTCCAAACTATTATTATTTTTACCTATTCCTCCACCAGGTAAAGCACTATTTCCGGCAATTACAAGCCCTATTTTTTTATTAAAAAATTTATTTAACTTATATATTATTTCCACTGCTCCATTTTTCATTTTAGCATATTCTAATTTTACAGTAGAAGGAGGAGTAGAGGTAGGAGTAGAATGAGTAGTGGTAGAAGTGCGAACAGGAGTGCGTTCAGGAGTAGAATGATTAGAGGTAGAAGTGCGAACAGGAGTGCGTTCAGGAGTAGAATGAGTAGAAGTAGAATGATTAGAGGTAGAAGTGCGATCAGGAGTGCGTTCAGGAGTAGAATTGGTAGAGGTAGAAGTAGAATGAGTAGAA
>JGI20157J14317_10002849_pt1 | contig 14283 bp, 14 predicted proteins | sample COG_07_FD_14317 | JGI IMG/M metagenome (IMG submission 14317)
ATTGAAATAGTGACATTACTAGCTGCCATTACTGCAATCACTGACAAACTCATTACAATAGCTGCTTTAAGTTGAACTGTAATTGCAAGAGCGGAACATATTCCAAGAACTTGTACAGTAATTGGATTATTATCATCTAAAGGATCAGTTAGTAAAACTTTATTTTTAGACATATTAGTTAAGATTTAAGTTATTATTTGACACTACAGCAATACTATTAGTTGATTTTATAAACTCAAAATAAGGCACATAATGTGTTATTCTTTCCTTTATCATATCAGTAACCCCGTCGCCTGTGATTGTAGCTCCAGAAATTGCATCAACTTCATGGTCAGTTTTATCAAGGTTTGAAGGATCATTATTAGTTTTTGAAACAGTTATCCCCATAAGGTTACTGTTAGCATCAAATAGTTTTTCATCAATAAATCTTTCAATAAACCAGTCTTGAGTGATTTCAGCACCTAGTCCTGCAGTTTCTCCAACATGATCAAAAACTACTCCTTTAATAGTGTTTAAATCTTCTTTTAAAGAAATATATCCAAAAATCGCATTCCAAAGACCATTACCTCTAATTGGAATTATGTAAAATTTCTCAGAATCAATTTCGGCTACATATAATGGAAAATCTTGTGTATCAGGCGATTTTTTTAATTCTAGAGCAAGTTTAACATCTTTAAAAACATTTACTGAACTATCTATTGAACCGTCACTTTGAACAGCTAACTGCTCTTTAATATATTGATTAAATAGTTTTTCAGCTCCTTCCCTATCTGTTTGAATTCCAACAGTTGAAAGAATATTTTGCATTTTTTCTTTTCTTACATTTTCATTTTGCAAATCTTTTAAAGAAAAAGAAGTGTATGCTAATACTGATGCTACTACAAAAACCATTAAAGTAGCAAATGTAAAAGTGTAAACGTTTGAGTCTCTGTTCATATTAAGCTACGTTTAAATTAGAATTTAATTTTCTGTTTAATCTTTTTTTGATGTTAGATTCGATAACATAGTGATCAATTGTTGGAGCAAATACATTCATAAGTAAAATTGCCAACATAACTCCTTCAGGATAAGCTGGATTAAAAACTCGTATTAAAATACAAAATAACCCTACCAGAACACCATATATCCATTTACCTTTCGTTGTTTGAGCTGCTGAAACAGGATCAGTAGCCATAAATACCACACCAAAAGCAAACCCACCAACAATTAAATGATTGAACCAGCTAAAATTCATTAATTCATTAGCTCCCCACAAATTGAATAAAAGTCCGGTCACAGCAGCACCTATAACACTTCCTAACATTATCCTCCAACTTCCAACTCCAGTAAAAATTAAAATAAATGCGCCTATTAAAACCATAAGGTAGAAGTCTCGGCAATTGACCCAGGAATAGCACCGTAAAACATTTGAGAAACGTCGTATGGAATTGTACTTTCACCAGAGCTAACATACCTAATATAGTTTCACCAGAAACACCATCAACATTTGAAGCTTCAGAAACCCATACTTTATTTCCTGACATATAAGTAGGATATGCAAAAAAAGCAAAAGCTCTAGCTGTAAGAGCAGGGTTTAAAATATTCATACCTGTACCACCAAATGCTTCTTTTCCGATTAAAACAGCAAATGCAACAGAAAGTCCAACCATCCACAAAGGGATATCGACTGGCATAATCATAGGTATTAAAAGACCTGTTACCAAATAGCCCTCATTAACCTCATGTCCTCTAAATATTGCGAATGCAAATTCAATCGCAAGTCCAACAATGTAAGAAACAGCAATCATAGGAACTATTTTAAGAGATCCATGTATAATTGCATCTAGTGTTGTAAATGNAGAACCTAGTTGAGAGTAATACTGAAATCCTGTATTATAAATTCCATATAATAAAGCAGGTAAAAGAGCTATAATAACTGTAATCATTGTTCTTTTTAAATCAACAGCATCTCTAATATGCGCTCCGTGTTTTGTAGTGTGATTAGGAACAAATAAAAAAGTATCAAAAGCATTTACAGCGGGTGCATACTTTTCAAATTTTTCACCTTTAGAGAAAGGTTTTTTTACAGTATCTAAAATTTTTCTAATATTCATTTATAACTATTTTTTTATCCAACTTCTAAAACCATTAAATCTAATCCCTCTCTTATTATTTTTTGAGCTTCAATTTTAGAGGAAGAAGAATAATCAATTAATGCAAAATCTTCTGGAGCAACTTCATAAATTCCTAGGTTTTCCATTTTTTCTATGTTGCCGGACATACATTCTTTCAATAATTGCATTGGAAAAATATCCATTGGGAAAACATTTTCCATTTCGCCAGTAACCACAAAAGCCCTTTCCTCACCATTTAAATTGGTGTCTAGATCGTATTTTTTATTTGGAAACAACCATGAAAAGGACGTTTTATATATACTTGGAACTTTATTATTTACAAAAGGAATCCATCCAAACATTCTGTAATGGTTACCTTCTCTTAAAACAGATAGAGTATTATTATAAAATCCTAGATAACTATCTTTATCTACAGAGTATCCTGTCAGAACGTCTCCATTAATAAACCTTAAATTATCTTCAGAACTAATACCAGCGTCACTTATAATGTTTGATAGTTTAGAACCAACAATTGTTTTATAATATTGAGGATACTTTACCGGGGGACCAGAAACAGCTATTGTTCTTGTTGGTTCATAAATTCCAGTTAAGAACAATTTACCAATTATTGCTACATCTTCGGCTCCGAGTATCCAAACTTTTTCACCACTATTAACAGGGTCAATGTGATGAATTTGGACACCAACATTTCCAGCAGGATGTAATCCTGAAACATTATGAACGGAAATATTATCTATTTCTTGAATAAATGAATTATGATTTTTTTCAATACAAACATTTAAATCCCCATCGGTTAATTTATTTAAAACATTTAAACCTGCTTTAAATTCTTCTTTTTGATCATTTAAAATAATTTCAATGTCTGCTGCAATAGGTGCAGAACTAACGGCTGAAATAAAAATAGATTTAGGCGTGTCGTTTGGATTTGCTATAATATCATAAGGTCTTTGCTTAATGAATGGCCAACAACCGGAATTTAACAAAAGATCTAATACATCGTTTCTTGAACATGAATCTATTTTTGAAATTTTATGTTTTTTGATATTTTGATTATCATCACTATCAATAAGAATTTCTAAAATCTTTCTTTTGGCACCTCTAATTATATCGGAAATAGTTCCAGAAACAGGTGAACAAAATTTAATTTCAGGATTCTTTTTTGAATAAAAAACAACATCACCCATTTTAACTTTATCACCAACTTTAACTGCCATTTTAGGTGTTATAAGATGAAAATTTGACGGATTAATTGAAACAGATTTTGGAAAAGAAGCTTTTTTTACAATGTTTTCAGGTGCTCCTTTTAAATTGATGGATAAACCATTCTTAATTCGGATGTCATTTGACATAATTATTTGCTATAAAATAGAGCGCAAATTTATTAATTAAAAGCTATTTCTAAAAGTTGATTTAAGTTAAATTTTTTATTTATATTCATTCTAAATAATATTATATTAAGAATTTAAATACATAAAAAAATATAACTTTAAAAAAACATATAGGAAATGAATAAATCTTCCATTATAATATTGCTTTTTTTGTTGATATTCTCAAAAAATTATAGTCAATTTCATAAATTACCTGAAAACATATTTAGTGTGAAAATTAAAGGATCAAATCAAGATTATCCGGTTTTTAATTTAAGTGATAAAATATTTTTTTCATTTGATGATCTGAACACTAAAAAGTCAAGTTTTTATTATAAAATAAATCATTATGATTTTGAATGGAAACCTTCAAAAATATTAAAATCAGAATATATTGATGGATATGATGATAATTTGATTGAATCATTTGATAACTCTTACAATACACTTATCGATTATACAAATTATCAAATTTCTATTCCTAATAAAGATCTCAAATTAAAGATTTCTGGAAATTATTCAATTAGTATTCATAGCGAGAATGGAGATTTTTTATTCGAAAAAAAATTTTCCGTTTTAAATAAAATGATTTCAACAAATATTAAAATTAAAAAATCTTCAGATCTGGAAAAAATTGATAGTCATCAAAATATTGACATTTCTGTGCGTTGTGATAATTGTAATAAATTCAATGGTAATTCATCCGATTTGAAATTAGTTGTCGTTAAAAATAACAATTTGAATAATTTTAGAGTAATTGAAAAACCTGATTATTTTTTAAACAATACTCTAATTTATAGAGACATCTCATTTAAGGGAGGAAATGAATTTTTAAATTTTGATAGTTCAAAAATAAACTCAACTAATGTCAAGGTTTACAAAACCGAACTTAATGATTTTTATGAAATATATTTAAGAACTGACATTGACAGAACTGATAGTTTTTATCAATACAACCCTGATATTAATGGATCATTTGTAATCAATAAAAATTTTAATAATCCAGAAATTGAAAACGATTATAGTTTAGTAAAATTTAGTTTTAAACCAGACAGAATAGATAAAAAAAATAGAGTTTTTATAATTGGAGAGTTTAATGATTATAAAATAACAAATAAGTACGAACTTAAATTAAATAACAACATATATAAAGGGGAATTTAAATTTAAACAAGGCTTTTACAATTACAAATATTTATCATTAGAAACAGGTGGAAGAATAAAAAAATATTCTGGAAATTTTTGGGAAACACAAAATATCTACATTGCATTATTATACCACAAAAAATTAACGGAAAAATATTACAAACTAATTTCAATTAGCGAGACATCTAGTGTTAACATTAAAAATTAAAAAAGCTAATTAAATTCTTAATTTAAATATATAACTTAGCTCGATGATTAACCACGTTACAAGAGGAATTAAAATTTCTGTCAAAGTTTTGTTTGATGGATCATATTTCAAAAATTACATTTTGAATTACTCTTTTAACTATACAATTTCAATAATAAATCAAAGCAAAAATTCTGTCCAACTTAAATCTAGACATTGGAGAATTTTTGATTCCTTAAATAGTGATATCATTATAGATGGTGAAGGTGTGGTTGGAGAAAAACCAATTATTAAGCCGGGAGATTCCCACATTTATTCATCAGGGTGTTTAATAACATCCACTGTTGGTGCAATGAGAGGATTTTACAATATGATAGATATTAATACTGGTAAAAAATTTAGAGCGTATATTCCAACTTTTAAATTAAACTCTCCGCAAGCACTTAATTAATAATTTAATATAAATAAATTTCTATGTTTAAAGTTCCACAGTTAAAAAACGAAGATATTAAAGATTACTTAAAAAATTCAGACGAAAGAATTGAAGTTCAAAACACTTATAATTCAATGTATAGTCAAAATATAAAAATCCCATTATACATTGGTGAAGATGAGATTTATACTGATGAAAGAAAAAATATAAAACCACCTCACGATCACAGAAAAATAGTTGGAAATTTTTCTGTTTGTAATGAACAACATGTTCACGATGCCATAAATAATTCATTGAGTGTTAAAAATAAATGGACAGAAACATCATGGCAAGAAAGAGCATCAATATTTTTAAAAGCTGCAGAGCTAATAGCTGGGCCTTACAGAGCAAAAATAAATGCTGCTACTATGATTGGTCAATCAAAAACTATATTTCAAGCTGAAATAGATGCTGCATGTGAACTTGTAGATTTTCTTAAACTTAACATAGTTTACATGAACGAAATTTATCAAGAACAGCCTATTACAGTTGGTGAAGTTTCAAACAAACTAGAATACAGACCTTTAGAGGGATTCGTTTACGCTATAACTCCGTTTAACTTTACAGCTATTGGAGGAAATCTATGTGCAAGCGCTGCTCTAATGGGAAATGTTGTTTTATGGAAACCTAGTGATCATCAAGTGTATAGTGCAAAAGTAATTATGGATGTATTTAATGAAGCCGGTCTTCCTAAAGGCGTAATAAATCTTGTAACCGGAGATCCTGTAATGATTACTGATATAGCATTAAAAAACACTAATCTTTCAGGAATTCATTTTACTGGATCAACTGATGTATTTAAATCTCTTTGGTCCAAAGTTGGGTCTAATATTAACATTTACAGAGACTACCCTAGAATTGTTGGTGAAACGGGTGGGAAGGATTTTATTTTTTCACATCCATCTGCCGATTCAAAAATAGTTTCAACAGCAATTGTTAGAGGAGGTTTCGAATATCAAGGTCAAAAATGTTCAGCTGCATCAAGAGTTTATATTCCTAAATCTAAATCAGAAGAAATTATTCAAAATTTAGAACAACAAATCAGCACAATTACTATGGGATCTCCAATAGATTTTAAACATTTTATGACTGCAGTCATTCACGAAAATTCTTTTGATAAGATAGTTCATTATATCGAAACAGCTAAGAAATCTAATGAAGCTGAAATTATTATTGGTGGAAATTATGATAAGTCTAAAGGATATTTTGTTTCTCCAACAATAATTTTAACAACAAATCCAAATTTCATTACTATGGAAAAAGAAATATTTGGGCCTGTTGTAACAATTTATATTTACGAAGACAATAATTGGAAAGACACCCTTTCTTTAGTAGATAAGACGTCGATGTACGCTCTTACTGGAGCCTTTATTTCAAATGACAGAGATACAATAGATCACGCATTAAAAACTCTGAGATATAGTGCAGGTAATTTTTACATTAATGACAAACCATCAGGAGCTGTTGTTGGACAACAGCCTTTTGGCGGATCAAGAGCCTCAGGCACAAACGACAAAGCTGGTTCAAAATTAAATCTTTTAAGATGGGTTTCTCCTAGATTAATTAAAGAAAATTTTAATCCACCTACTGATTACCCTTATCCGTATATGGCATAGGTAAGTAAACTATTTTCTTGGTTTCAAAAAAAGTATTACTGAAATAACTATTGATTTTATAGATTCTGGCAGTTTCAAAACTCTCTAACTCTTTTGTTAAGTCACCACCTTTTAAATAAAAAATTCCATTTTTTAATTGGTGCTTGTTTTTAGTTAAAAATTTACCATCAACTATTTTAACAAAACTTGACATGTTAGTTACAGCTCTACTAATAATAAAATCATACTGTTGATTTACATTTTCTGATCTGATTTGATCGGCAATAACATTTTTCAGACCAAGATCATTAGCAATAGCTTGAACTACTTTGATTTTCTTTCCAATTGAATCAGTAAGATGAAATGAAACTTCTGGAAACATAATTGCTAAAGGTATTCCAGGAAATCCTCCTCCTGTACCAACATCAAGAATTTTTGTTTTAGGTAAAAACTTTATGACTTTAGATATACTTAAAGAATGTAAAACATGCCTTATATTTAACTCTGAAATATCTTTTCTAGAAATTACATTTATTTTGCTATTCCAGTCTTTGTAAAGTTTAGCTAGACTATTAAACTGTTTAATTTGAGAATTCGTAAGGTCTGAAAAATTAGATTTAATGATGTTCAAAACTTTTATTAATTTATTCAAAATTACATCAATATTTTTAGCAAAATAAATATCTTTATTAGTATACTTTATTTAATCATGATAAAAAAAATAAATGCAATAAAATTCTCTAGAAATGATTCTAAAGAGTTTTTTAAAACTTTAAATAAAAGGGTTAATAAATATTTTAAAGAAAAAAATATTTCAAAAAATGGTAACTGGAAAATTTGGGTCAAAACAATTACAATGTTTAGCCTCCTTTTAACTCCTTACATTCTAATTTCTTTAATTTCAATCCCAAGTTGGATTCAAGTTCTATTATCAATAGTAATGGGTATTGGTTAGCGGGTATTGGAATGAACGTAATGCATGATGGTAATCATGGTTCTTTTTCCAATAAAAAATGGATAAACAGATTAATGGGTGGAAGCATTTATTTGTTAGCTGGAAATAGATATAACTGGCAAGTCCAACATAATGTTTTACATCATACTTACACAAATATTCATGGTCATGATGAAGATTTAGAAGCAGGACGAATTATAAGATTTTCAAAACACTCTAAATGGAGATGGTTTCATAAATTTCAACATTATTATTCTGTTTTGCTTTATGGTTTATTGACATTAAATTGGTCAATTACCACAGATTTTTTTCAAATGAAAAGGTATATGAAAAAAAAATTATCACATGGAAGATTCCCAAATCCATTTGTAAACTGGACTAAATTAATTGTATCTAAAGTATTATATTTTTTGTTCTGGATATTTATTCCAATTTTAGTTTTTAATGTGTTATGGTGGAAAGTTTTAATATCATTTATTGTAATGCATTACACTGCAGGTCTAATATTGAGTTTAGTGTTTCAATTAGCTCATATTATGGATGAAGCTGAAATGCCACTTCCTGATTTGAATGGAAACATAAAAAATAGCTGGGCAATTCATCAACTAAATACAACTGTTAATTTTGCAGCAAATAATAAATTGGTTAATTGGTTTACTGGTGGTTTAAATCACCAGGTAGAGCATCATATTTTTCCAAATATTTCACACGTACATTATGATCAAATTGCTAAAATTGTTAAAAAAACCTCAATTGAATTTAATCTTCCTTATAATGAATTTAATACTTTTTTTGATGCAATAAGAGCACATTTTCGATTTCTTAAAACTATGGGCTTAAAACCTCAAAACGCTTAATTTAAATTCAAAATGACTAATAAACTTTCTAAAAGAATTAATAATTTACCTGTTTCAGCAACACTTGCAATGGCTGCAAAAGCAAGAGAATTAAAAGAAAATGGTATTGATATTATTGGACTAAGTCTTGGTGAACCTGATTTTAACACACCTGATTTTATAAAAGATGCTGCTATTAAAGCAATTGAAGAAAATTATAATTCATATANTCCAGTTGACGGATACGTTGATTTAAAAAAGTCAATTTGTAAAAAATTTAAAAGAGATAATGACTTAGATTATCAACTCGATCAAATTGTTGTTTCAACGGGAGCTAAACAATCAATAGCAAACACTGTTCAAGTATTAGTAAACCCTGGTGATGATGTGTTACTTGTAGCCCCATATTGGGTAAGTTATTCCGCAATTGTTACACTAGCGGAAGGAAATCCAATTGAAATCAGATCAGATATTTCTAATGATTTTAAAATTACTCCTTCGCAGCTAGAAAATGCAATTACTAAAAAAACTAAATTGGTAATAATAAATTCACCAAATAATCCGAGTGGTTCAGTATATACAGAACTGGAGTATAAAGCTCTTGCTAAAGTTTTAGATAAATATCCTGGAATATTCATTCTTTCTGATGAAATTTATGAACATATAAATTATGGTATTCCACATTTTAGTTTTGCAAAAATACCATCAATGTTTAACAGAACAATTACAGTAAACGGACTAGCAAAAGCTTTTGCTATGACAGGATGGAGAATTGGCTACATTGGCGCTCCTAATTGGATAGCAAAAGCCTGTACTAAAATGCAAGGACAAATTACAAGTGGAACAAACTGTATAGCTCAACGCGCTTGTATATCTGCTCTTGAATCACCCGTGAATAAAATTAAGTACATGGTAGATGAGTTTAAATTAAGAAGAGAATTGATAATCAATCTACTTAAAGATATTAAAGGATTTAAATTAAATGAACCTAAAGGTGCATTTTATGTTTTTCCCGATATTTCATCATTTTTTGGAACAACTATTAAGGACAAAAAAATAAATAATGCATCTGACTTTGCTATATACTTACTTGAAGAAGCTCACGTAGCAACAGTAACAGGTGAGGCATTTGGATCTCCAAATAATATTAGAATATCTTATGCTGCCTCAAACGAAAACATTATAAATGCTGTAAATAGAATCAAAAAAGCTTTATTGACGGATTAGCTTTTCCAAAAATATGGAGTAAAAAATATCAATACAGTAAATAGTTCTAATCTACCTACTAACATTAAAAAAGCACACCAATATTTACCAATTTCAGGTAAGCTGTCAAAATTGCTAATTGGACCTAATGTTCCTAACGCAGGCCCTACATTCCCTAAGGAAGATGCAGCTCCACCAATAGCTGAAACAAAATCAAGACCTAATGCACTTAAAACTCCTGCTCCAATTATAAATAATATTAAGTATAAAATAAAGAAGGCAAGAACATGAATTATTATTGGTTTTTCTACAACATGATTATTATGTCTCAATGGAAAAATTGCATTTGGATGCAGAGATCTTTTGAATTCTAAAAATCCATTTTTTATTAATATCAAATGACGTAACACTTTTACCCCCCCGGATGTAGAACCAGAAGATCCTCCCAGAAACATTATACCAAAAAACAACATTGTTAAAAAAGGTGTCCATGAAATAAAATCACCAGTAACAAAACCTGTAGTAGTTACAATTGCAACAACTTGAAACAAAGAATGTCTAAAACTACTCTCAAATTTTCCTAAAACTTCAGGGTGATAAACTTCAGTTGAAGATAAATTGACTTGAAAAAATAAAATTAAAGTAGAAATAAAAACAAATGCGCATATAAATGAAACATACCATTTAAATTCAGTGTCTTGAAATATTTTTTTAAATTTTCCAGTTAATCCAAAATAAATTAAAATAAAATTTGTTCCAGCCAAAAACATAAAGAAAATTACAATATACTGTATCAAAGGATTGTCATTCCAAAATCCAATACTCTCGTTTTTTGATGAAAAACCACCAGAAGCGATATTACTCATTGAATTATTTATTGCATCAAAAAAACTCATTCCAGCAAAAGTTAATAATATTGTTTCTAAAAAAGTTAAACCAACATAAATCAACCATAGTCTTTTTGCAGTATCACTAATTCTAGGATGAATCTTATCGCCAGTAAGCCCAGGCGCTTCAGCAGTAAAAAGCTGCATTCCACCTATTCCTAACAAAGGTAAAATAGCAATAGCAAGAACAATAATACCCATACCTCCTAACCAGTGAGTCATACTCCTCCAAAAAATTATGCTTTTGGGCAAAGCGTCTATATCATTAATTATTGTTGAACCAGTTGTGGTATATCCAGACATTGTTTCAAAAAAGATGTTTGAAAATGAAGAAATTGAATCAGTCACAACATAAGGAAGCATTCCTGAAAAGATCATTACAAGCCAGCCCAAAACAACTACAAAATAAGCGTCTCTTTTATTTATTTTTCTTTCATTTTTTTTTGATACAGTCATAAATAACCAACCAAAAAAAATAACTAATAATGATACTATTGTCATTTCATTTAAAACACCATCATTAGTTAAATAACTTACGAATGCAGAAATAAGCATTGCAAAACCATTGAACATTAACAGTAATCCTAAAATGTGAAAAATTAATTTTCTATTCAGTTTAGACATTATCTATTTATAAAAACAAACTTTCTACTTTTTTAATACTTTCGGGTTTAGAACAAACTAGAACTCTGTCGCCCAATTTAATTTCAAAATCTCCTAGAGCTATAATTCCTTCGTTATTTCTTATAACTCCACCAATAATCCCAGTTAATGGAAAATCTAGATCCATGATTTTTTTATCAAGAACCTTAGAGTTTTCATTAACTATAAATTCAACAATTTCAGCATCCATATCGTTCAACATAGCAAGTTCAACTATATCTCCGTTTCGAACAAACTTAAAAATATCATTTGCTGCAAGTAATTTTTTATTAATTAAACTATCTATTCCAATTGACTGAGAAAGATTGAAATAATCCATATTTTCAACTAAGGCAATAGTTTTTTTTACTTTTTTTGACTTAGCCATCATACATGACATTATGTTTGTTTCAGAATCCCCACTAGTTGCAATAAAAGCATCCATACTTTCTAAATTTTCTTCAACAAGAAGATCTAAATTTCTGCCATCCACGTTTAAAACCATAAGATTAGGTAGTTCTTCAGCGATATCATTTGCTTTTTGCTCATTGATTTCAATTAGCTTAATGTTTAAACCCTCTAAACTCAAGTCCTTGGATAGCTTTGAACCAACTCTTCCTGCGCCAAGTATCATTACATTTTTAACCTTTTGCTTCTCAGTACCCATTAAATTATAAAGTTCTTTAAGACCTTTTTTATTAGTTATAAAATAAACATGATCACATTCACAAAAAATAGTATTTCCTCTGGGGATTATAGTAGAATCACTATCCTCTCTTTTAAGAGCAATTGGCATAAAATGAACACCTGGGAAGACTGATGCAGCTTCCATGACAGTCTTACCAACAAAAGGTGCGTTTTTTTCTAGTCTAACCGCCATCATTTTTAATATACCATCGTCAAAATCATGACTATTTGTAAAGGCAGATTCGCTAATTATTAATTTAATTTCAGCAGCAGCCAAGTTTTCAGGTGAAATAAGCTCATCTATGCCGATTAAATCAAAATCAATTTCATTGCAGTCCTTAATAAATTCAGTATTAGAGATTCTAGCAATAGTTCTTTTAGCGCCAAGTTGTTTGGATAAGAAACAAGTAGTGAAATTAGTTGTTTCAGATGTAGTTAAAGAAACTACTAAATCAGAATTCTCAACGTCAGCATTCTTTAAAACCGAAATTGAAGCAGAATTGCCTTCAATAGTTTTAATGTCTAGTTTATTTTCTGCAATATTTAAACTTGATTTTTTATTATCAATTAAGGTAATATCATGAGATTCAAAAGAAAGTAGCTTTGCTAAATGAAAGCCAACTTCACCAGCTCCCGCAATTATAATTTTCATAAATACATAGTTGTATTATATTACAAATATACTTGATTTTAAAAAATCATGTATATTTTTTTAATTATTATCATTCTTAAACATAATTTTCTTTATTACATTTGAAAATGTATGAGAGTATATTTAATTTTTTTATCACTTTTTTTTCTAACAATAAATAGCTCAGCGCAGAGAAATAATTTAAAAATAGAAAATCTTCAAAATTTTGATCAAAAAAAAATCCACTTTGGATATTATATTGGATTCAATAACTATAATTATAAGTTAGATTATAAAATAAATCCAGAAAAAAGAACTCTTATTGGTGATCAAATAGGTATTAATGTAGGCTTAATTGGAGATTTGAAATTAAGGAAAAATCTAAATTTAAGGTTTGAGCCTGGTTTATACACAAATAAATCTGAAATAGTTTTTTACAATAGAGAAAAATTTACCAAAAATAGTGATACACTAAGATCAATAAAATCAACATATATTCATTTTCCTCTACTTATAAAATATAGTGCTAAAAGATATAATAATATAAAACCTTATTTATTAGGCGGATTATCAACATCATTTAATCTTTCAGGAAATCAAAATAGTCCTGAGGATAATAATAACGGCGTATTTAGATTAAAAACAAATACATTTTATTACGAACTGGGATTTGGAATTGACTTTTACTTACAATATTTTAAATTTTCTCCATCAATAAGAGGTGTGTTTTCATTAAAAAACGAAATAGTCCCTGATTTAGATCCAAACAGTCCCTGGACTGGTAATATTGATAAAATGTCTACTAGAGCAATTTTTATCAATTTTTCTTTTCATTAGATTTTCTAGAGAACTCAGATAAAATAATTCCTAATGAGTTTGAAAGATTTAAACTTTCAGGATAACTTTTATTGTTAAATCTAGGTATTGTTAACTCAACATCAATTAACGATCTTAGATTGCTAGAAATACCATTAGCTTCGTTTCCAAAAACAACAATTCCATTATCTGTGCTAATTTTATTTTCATAAACTGATTCTCCATTAATAAATGTTCCAAACCTATTTAATGACTCGGAATTCAAAAAATTTTCCAAATCTAAGTATGTAATATTAACTCGAGACAAAGAGCCCATTGCGGATTGTACTACTTTAGGATTATAACAATCAACAGAATCTAAAGAACAAACTATATCTTCAACTCCAAACCATTCACATGTCCTTATTATTGTTCCAAGATTGCCAGGATCGTTTATTGATTCTAAACCAACAAGTAAATTGTTTTTATTTACAGGTTTTTCATTTGGGATTTTAAAAATTGCTAAATGATCATTGGGATTACTTAAAAAACTAATCTTTTCAAGCTCAGATTTAGAAAGTCGAACTACATTATTTACACTAAACTCTGAAATATCTATTGAAAATAATTTGTGAAGAACAAATTTTGAATTAATAAATTCGTAAATCGATTTTTTACCTTCGACAACAAACATTTTATTTAAATAACGTTGTTTTTTATATTTTAAACTTTTAATCAGTTTTATCTCGTTTTTGCTAAGCATT
>JGI20157J14317_10002852_pt1 | contig 14278 bp, 13 predicted proteins | sample COG_07_FD_14317 | JGI IMG/M metagenome (IMG submission 14317)
CCCCCACCCTTGCAGGAAATCCCACGCTCCTTCAACGCATGGGCAAGCCGAAGGTTAAACCCCGGGTAATCGACCAGTAATACGCATCGGGGACGAGCCTCTTCAATCCAGTCAAGGGTTTGTTTAAAAAGGTTACGAAAAAGGCTGTAATTTTTGATAACCTCAATTAATCCGACAACCGCATGATTAGCTAAGGAGAAAACTTGCTCGGCTCCTGCCCTGATTAATTCCTCCCCACCTAAGGAAGAAATGCGAAGATCCGGATACTTACTCTTTAAATCTTTAACCAACCGAGCTGCATGCTCATCGCCCGATGCTTCTCCCGCGACCACCAACAGGTCGACCGGACCGGATGCTGAAGGAAATAGGGTTGGCTTGCTCAAGAATTCCAACTGGATTGGATTTGCCGAGTAATTGTCAGGGCAACTTCTAGGGCAGACTTGCCAAAACTACCATCAGTCTTAGGCGTTGTGGTCTCAACCACGCAGGAAAGAAAAGATTCAAGTTCAAGGGCAAGAGGTTCCCCCTGCTCTACGGGTACTTCATGACGTTCTAAGGAAGGACCTGATTTTTTGATAAGGTGTCCTTTTTGATTCATGAAATCGAGAGAGAGGTATCCACTATCCTGAAAAACACGGATTTCCCTGGCCTTTTTTTCACTCACCCTACTGGCACTAAGATTAGCAACACATCCATTGGCAAAAAGAAGCCGGGCATTTGCAATGTCTTCAGTCGGGGAAAGCACACGGACTCCGATAGAATCAATCCGTTCGATTGGAGAATCAACCAGTGCCATGGCAATACCAACATCATGAATCATTAAATCGAGGACCACACCTACCTCCGTGCCCCGGGGTTGGAAAGGAGCCAATCTTTCAACAGTTAAATACTTGGGTTGGTCTACCTCACCTTCGAGAAAAGTCATGACCGGATTGTAGTGTTCGATATGACCAACCTGAACGAGCACCTTGGCTGCATTTGCTCTTTTGAGAATAGATTCCGCCTCTTCCGAAGATACACAGAGGGGTTTTTCCACCAGAAGGTGACAACCGTGNTCAATTAAAGTATGGGCAACCTCGGCATGTCGGTCGGTCGGGCAGACCACGCTCACGGCTTCACAGGCTGCACCAAGCTCTTCAAGACTTGAATACCTTGGGCATCCATAATCGGCACAGACCGCATTGGCCGCCTCATCGTTGGGCTCGAAAATACCGACCAATTGTGCACCCTCAAGGGCGTNATATAAACGGGCATGGTGTTTACCAAGGTAGCCGACTCCGGCAACTCCGCATTTCAGGGGTGATGGCATAGGTTCGTTCATGAGGAAAGATTATGGACGGGTCAAACCTCGTTCAATTGTCCGCCGGATAAAAAGGTTTGCCGGTCCGTAGTTTCAGCAAATGCAAGGTTGTGAGTAACGAGAATGAGAGAGGCACCCTCTTCTGAACAAGCATGGAGCAAAAGATCCATCACTTCTTCTCCTGTACGTTCATCAAGGTTACCTGTTGGTTCATCAGCAAGTAATACCTCAGGCCGGTTAATCAAGGCACGGGCAATGGCTACTCGTTGCCTTTCTCCNCCCGACAATTTCCCCGGAATTTGAGATGATTTATTTCCTACNCCCATTTGTTCGAGCAGNAAACGTGCACGGTCTTCGATAGAGGGGTCAAACCTTCCAGTTATTCTGGCAGGCAAAGTAACATTTTCCAGCACATCGAGTTCAGGAACAAGGTAATATGCCTGGTAGACCACACCAAGGAAGGAAGCACGCTGGGCCACTTCTTCGCGGGTTGCTGGTCGGTCGCACCGCATCAAANGGTGNTTCCAAGTTAATTCTCCACGATCTGCCTGTTCAATACGGGCAAGCAAGTTGAGCAGAGTAGTTTTNCCACAACCAGATTCTCCCCTTATGCTAAGGGAAGAAGATCGGGGCAAAGCAAGATCGATCTCTTTCAGTACATACAAATCCTCTGCCCCTAAGCTAAAGGTCTTTGATAAATTCTTTGCCTGTAGCACCAATGAACTATTCATTTCGCAAGGCGTCTGCCGGGTTCATGCGAGAGGCTCGCCAGGCGGGGACCAATCCGGCTAGGGTAGATACGAGGATGGCAAAGAGAGCAAAAGTAAGAAAAGTTGAAGCACTCTCTGAAGACTCCCAGGGATAAGGCACGCTGAGGCTATAAAAATCATAAAACTGAGCGACTCCGCTTTTGCCTTCGTCCCCAGCGATACGCACCACAATGAAAGACATGATAGAATCCCTGTAGCGAATAAAGAGCAGAGCCAAACCGCACCCAGCAATCGCACCAAGCAAACCGATAAGAAATCCTTGGAGACAAAAGATCGATCCCACCGATCCGCGTGCACCCCCCATAGCCACCAACAGTCCAATCTCACGAATTTTGCGGAGTACAGTGGTCATCAGAGCAATGGCAATTGCAAATGCAGCCACTAACCCGATGGGGACCATAATTAAAATCATTAAATATTCTTCGAATTTCAAGAGGTCAAAGAACCAGGCATTCTCAACAAACCAGGGAACAAAAGCCCAATTTACTGATCGTGGAAGTTGTAATTCTTCACAAAAACCATGCAGCGTTTCTTCATGGTTAGAAATTTGTGGGGAAAATTTTAAAAACATACCGTCACATAAACCAGTAGCATCCCGAACGTCTTCTAACAACCGATAGGAACCGATCATTGCCTCGGCGTGGAAACCCTGCCAGGGCACTTCAAAAATCCCACCAATCCTTACCTCTTTTGGAGGAACCATTTCGTTGGCTTGGGCACGCTTGATCATAACCGGAGAAAAAACTTCAATCGTAGAAGAGCGGAAGGTCTGGTAAGTCGACTCTGCCCCAATTTCTAGCTTTATTCTATCGTTTAGTACTTCAAATGCCGGAGTGCCAGGCCCCGCATAAAGTCTGCCATTATTCGCCCGCATCTTTGCGTCAAACTCAAGACCTTTAGATTTCAGGCGCCATTCTTCGCCGCCCAAGTATTGCAATTTCCACTCGGCAGAGGGAACCTCTGACCCAAGTTCCAAAACCCGTACGCCCACGAGCGTCCTTTAAATCCTTGGATTTGCCCATACGCAGGATCGCCCCTGGACGTACGCCCAATCGATTGGCGACATACTGGCTAACAAAGACAACATCATCTTCCATGCTTTTGCTCTGGGGGAAAGGAGTTACATCAACCGCATCATGAGCTTCCATTCTCATTTGTCCATTTTTGAGAAACTCGTCCAAGGGTAAGACAGAGGTTCCTGATGAAAGATCAATACCAATGGATAGGGGAACGGAGTGATAATCCCCTTTTTGCACCAGCAAAGGGCCCTGAAGGTAAGGAGAGACAGCTAAGACTTCGGGATTATTTAACAATTCTTGCTGCAGTTGTGGCCACTCGCGGGTTCGACTTAACGGGATTGCTCGGGCATGCCCCTGTGCATCAATAATATCTTCTCGAAACTTATGCTGAAAGCCCTTCATAAAAGCAACCACCACGATCATAACATTTACTCCTAGAGCTACTCCAATTATTGCCAGAAGTGAAAAAAAGGAGACCTTGCGCTGGGTAGGAAACAATTGTTTCCAGGCAAGAAAGAGAGGCCAGGGAATTTTCACGAACCTAAGAGAACTTAGAAAATAAATCCATCATTCAGTCTTCTGGGGCAGACCTAGTAAAGTTGGAATCCAGGGGAATAAACTCAGTCAACTTTTCAGACCATTCGCTAAGGGTGTTCGGATCGATTTCAATTTCAGGTAGTGGATATTTTTCCTGAAAGAAGTGAATATACCCTGCATAAAGTACAAACACAGCCACCAAGAAAAGGGCAATTCTGAACAAACTCTTCAGGATTAAAAAAATCAAAAGAAAGGCAAGCAAGGCTAACACCAAGCTAAACAACGGATTTGCCATTATCTGATTTACCACATCCTCCATGTTTTCCAATCCTTGCGAAACTCTATGAATTGGACAATGAAAATCCAACATAAATGGGCTCCCAAGCCCAAGGGTCTACTCAACCACAGGCCCTTCGGGAACCTGATAACCCAAATCGACTATTTTTTGCCTAAGATCAAAAAGATCGCGTCTTAACAAATTTGCCCGAGCTTCTGCGGTAATAGTTGAGGAGCGCTTCGATTCCAGTTGAGCATTCCAGTGGATCCGTTGATTTTCTCCAATAAATCCTTCACCCGAAAGTTTCTGATCGAGAGATCCAAAGCGGGCCATTTCTGAAGCCAATTCAAGTTCTGCAGATCGGGCCGAGCAGGCATATTTTTCTGCCTCCACTACTTGTAAGCGCAATTTCAACCACTCAGATTCAAGAATCAAGGATTTTTTCTTCCGTTGGTTTTCTTCAGTTTGCTGAATAATTTCAACAAATGAGTTATGAGAAAAACCATCCGCCTTGGACGGATGATCGGAATCAATATTTGCAGTCCTGTTAAAAGAACAGGATGAAATTCCAATTAAGCAGAAAAATAAACAAGAAATTTGAGCCAGCAAGATCAGCCTACTTTTGGATCCATTTACCAGATGCTTTTTAAACCAATGTCCAGCCTTCGCCTTGGTAGCAATACCTTCAAAAAACTTTTTAGCAACAGCAGTGGAATCTCCACCAGTCTTGGCGGCTAGGGCTTTAAATAATTCCCGACGATCTTTATTTTCAGCTTTAACTAGGGCGATCACTGCTGAATCAGGAGAATTCCTCGAGTGGAGAAACCCATCCATACCCTCACCAATAGTACCGGCATCCTTTTGGGCAACCACATCGGAAAGACGGGACTTCATACGGCCTGAAAAATCTCCCCATAAAGAGGGGGCAAGGAGTAGAAAGGTTAGTAAAAGCGGGAAAATGGCAGTCTTCATATCAACAGGATACCTAGTTTGAGGATTCTTCTTCATACAAATCGTCAAGAAAACTATTCACTTCCTTCTCGATCTTGATGGTTATGTTGTGATCCAAGGTAATGTGGTGCTGAGTTTTGACAACTGTGCAGGAAAACAGGAAGAGAAAAACAGCAACGGATGTTAGTCGAATCATATGGTTCACGATTAGTTTGTAACTCAATCTTAAGGTTTCGGGCAATGAAGATTTTTAAATGAAAACAAAAAGATTTAGGGTTCCACCCCCCATTTCGACAAATCTGCTTGTTGTAATAAAGCATCCAGACCACCCATAATTTTTGGTCTGTACTCAACACTAATGTCTTTTCCATCAACTTCAGATTCACCACGAACATTCATCTCCACTATCGTTCACCTGCATCGAGAAGTTTGAACATAATATTTAATCCATTGAGATTTAAATCCTCTAAAGCTCGTTCCAAAAGATACATATTTTTATACTCCGAACTCTCTCATCCAGTCCTTCGGTAAGCATACCGTGGGTATTTAAAAACAACTTAGCCCTTTCAGACGAGTCCAATGACAAAGAACCCCCATAGAAGTCCCAACCCAAAGATGGATCTTTTCTAATCGTAAGAATGCCAGACAAATTTCCTTCCATCCGTGCATCGAGGTCTTCAAAGCAGTTAATAATTTGTTGAGCATCTAGTCCTTTAGCCAATACCTTCAGTTCGAAATCTTCAAAACCTTCAATTAATTTAGTTTCTTCCAAAGCTAAAGTTCCTCCAAAAGCATGAATTTCTAATTCTTTTATGACTTGTTCACCGTTGGGTAAGACCTCAAACTTAATCTGTCCACTCTCCAGCACTTGTTCTCCAGCATTAAGGTCGAACCTTACGCTTTGAGACCCATTGGTATCCAAGGGGTCTAGGCTGTTAAATTTGATATTTCCCTGAATTTTTTTTAGGGCAAGACCTGAAAAATCGTCAAATTTCAGCTCAGCATCAAGAAAAGAAAGATCGAGGCGACCTTGAGAAGATTCTGGAATTTCAATAATGAGATTAGCCGGACTCAGAGAAAACTGAAAATCATTTACAAGCATGTTTAATTCCGATAACTCGAACCGTTCCAATGAATCAGATTTAAACTCGATCGAAAAATCATCAATTTTTTGGTCTTCGCCTAAAAATATTTCATCGACTGAAAACCTCTGTTCGGCTGATAATCTAGGTAGTGAGTCAAGGGCAATTTCTCCGGAGAATCGCATACCTTGGAGGTTCAGTCCAAGGGTGGGCACAGATCCATTGCCCTTCCGTAATTCGATTTGGAAACGATCTTCTCCCAACCATTCGATATCAATTTCACCATCGTATAAGTTGTACATTCCTTCCTCTAAATGAAGAGAGGAAAACCGAAGGGAGGCTTTACGCACTCCTAAAAACTCTCCCATTTCATTCTCAGCAAACTCAATTCCATCAACCACTAACCCAAACAACTCAGCCTGGGGCAAGACGCCCTGTGTGCGTAGTCTCTGAACTCTTACATTTAAATTAGGTTGGCCGTCCACTAGGGAACCGGCAAGTTTTAAGCCCCGGACCTCTAAATTCTCTCCCCAATTTAAATTGGCATAAAAATTTGCTTCGGTTCTTCCTGAAATATGAGGAGTGACAAAAAGAATGGCTTGCGGAATCTGCAAAGTTAGCCCCATCGCCCTACAAACAAGTTCGGTAGCATTTAATTCGATAAACTGATCCATAATTCCATCATTTTCAAGACGACCAGTCCACCTTGCTCTGGCCACACCCTGTTCAATCTCCAACCACTTTTCGAAATTTACAGAATTTTCATCATCAAAAGAGTTCCGAGACAGTTTTCACCGAGTTTAATATTTTCGAGAGGTCAGAGAATTGCAAAGATGCACCGAGAAAAAGGTCACTCCCTTCTTGTACCAAGGTCAAATCTCCCTGCCATGGTAAGCCAGTAAGGTTTCCATCTAGTCTCAACTGAGCTAACCCGGGATGGAAATCTCCCTCAATATCCCATTGCGATCGGGCAATTGTATCGACGCGATTAAAAGAAAGTTCAAGATCCCTAAATCGTAAATGTTGGACCGGTGGATTGCTCAGAAGTTCGTCTGCTTGAATCTTTGAATCTGTGTTGGCGTTTTCAATTCCCTCGAGTCTCTCAAGGATGGCGTCAATATCGATTTCTAAGAGAGGTGAGGTTAAGGAAACTGCCCGCAATTGTCCTTGTGCCAGTTGGGTGGGTCATAACGCAGATCAAGCTGCTGCAGGGAAAATTTCCCTTCTTGAAAATCAGAACTTAGCCCTGAAACCCGAGAACTCCAAGGAGTAATTTCATCAATAATTATTGAATGAAGGTTAATTCCGGAATCACGGGCAAATTTGCGAATACCACTTTCTAAAAAGCTTGGCAGACTCGTCAATACGAAGACCAAAGAACCAGATAGGATTAAAGTAACCCACAAAAATAGCTTTAGTTTTGATACCCTCTTTTTCATGCAAAAAAATTCCTAGCTTGTTGACATCTCACTAATAGGAAAGCTCAAAAGAACATCTTGTAAATGAATCTGTCCGCAATGACATTTAATTGGGTTTACGATGAAGAAAACGATGAAGTCGTTCGGCTAGTTTAGGGCCAATTCCTTCTACCGCTCTCAATTCCTCAATTTTTGCTCGTTTTAATGCATCCAATGAACCGAAATGCTGAAGCAACGCGGCACGCTTAATTTTACCTAAGCCCGAAAAATCATCTAAAATGGACTCCCGAATTTTCTTGCTGCGTAAATCCGCATTGAATTGATTAGCAAATCGATGAGCCTCGTCTCTCAAACGCTGGAGCAATCGAAGAGCAGGATCTCTGTGCGGTAATTTTAATTCTCCCCGATCATCAGCAAAAACAATGGTTTCTTCTTTCTTTGCCAACCCGATCAGGGGTGGAATCACTACTGAAAGCTGATCAAAAGCATACAAAGCTGCCCCAACCTGCCCGGCACCCCCATCGATAACCACAAGATCGGGCATCGGCTTTCCTTCGTCTCGCAACCTACCGTATCGCCGCCCAACGACTTCTTCCATCGAAGCAAAATCATCATTCCCCATGCCTCCACGCACCTTGAACCTACGATAACTCCTACGATCTGGCTTGCCGTTTATAAAACGAACCATCGAGGCGACCACAAAAGTACCAGATACATGGGAGACATCAAAGCATTCAATAACCGCGGGAAGATTAGGCAGGGCCAAAACATCCCCGAGAGATTTGATTCCTTCCTGCTCTAATTCATCTCCCCTAGGCCAATGCCTAACAAATCTACGAGTTTTGCGTATGGTCTTAGCCAAAGCTTCGCTAAGGTCTCGCAGATGAGCAGCTCTTTCAAAATCCATTGCCTCTGCACACTTGGTCATCTCTTCGCGTAATTCTTTAAGTAGTTCTTTTGTTCTACCCTCAAGGAATGAACAAGCCCGATCCACTCGCTCCCGATATTCATCAAGAGTGGTTTCATTATGTCCAGCAAAAATCTCTGCCCTTGCATCATGGTACAATCGTACTCGATCGCCTGAAAGAACTTCCGGTTTGGCGTCGGCTAAAAGAATACCAAACCTTTTGCGCATTTCGGCCAAGGTTGAACGAAGCATTCCGGCCTGGGCAAAAGGCCCGTAATAATGGGAACCATCCTCCTTTCGATTTCGACACAAACGAAAGCGCGGAAGCTTGTTGTGGAGATCCACTTGTACGAGCAGAAACTGTTTATCATCCGTAAAGTCGGTGTTATATCGTGGCTTGTATTGTTTGATCAATTTACCTTCCAATAATAGAGCTTCGGTCTCGTTTCGAGTTTGATGAACTGATATCTCCCGAACCATCTCGACCATTGCTGCAATTTTGGGCTGTGCCCGAATAAACCTACGGGAACCTTGAAAATAACTCGACACCCGACGCTTTAAATTCTTCGCCTTCCCCACATAGATAACTTGACCCAAACGATCCTTCATTAGGTAAACACCCGAGGATTGGGGCAAGGATCTTACGATCTTGCTAAGTTCATTTCTCTCATTTTGCATTGGCAATATTAAGAATCCATCGTACCTTAGGACTTTGCAAGACTACTTCCATACCCTGCGTCCCCAAACTTAAACGCTTCTATTTGACATGAGCTCCACCATTCGCGTTGAAACCATTACATTGGGAGACGAACTCCTGTTGGGCATTCGTGAGAATTCTCATCTCACCTACCTAGGCTCTCAACTAGCTCATCACGGTATTGAACCCGCAGCAAATTTAGTCATTCGGGATAATCCAAATGATATCAAAGACTTTTTTTCCGAAGCCTGGAAACGTTCTGACCTAGTTATTACAACAGGAGGCTTGGGTCCGACAACGGATGACCTGACCCGAGAATCTATTGCTGAAGCTCTTGAAGAAGAACTAATTTACGACGCCGAAATCGAACAAGCGATTCGCCAGCGTTTTCAGCAATTGGAAAGAAAAATGCCTGAAATTAACCTTCGGCAGTGCCACCGTCCTAAAAATGCGGAAATTCTAAGAAATCCATACGGAACAGCACCCGGACTTTTTCTACAAAAGGAGGGTAAAATTCTAGTAATGCTTCCGGGGCCTGCCCGTGAAATGCACCCAATGTTTGAGGAACAGGTAATTCCCAGGCTACAAACTGCTGGAGTTCTTCCCGAGATCGATTGTTATTTACAACTGCGAACAGCTGGAATTGGAGAATCCGATCTCGCAGAAAAAGTTGGGCCGATATTGGCAGACATCCCTGGAATTGTTATCGGTTACTGTGCCCACGCCGGCCTTGTCGACTTAAGGCTAAGCTCATTGGATTCTGATATCCTTGATGAGGAAAAACTCACTAAGATCGGCGATCAATGTCGAGAAGAAATAGGGGATGATTTTGTCTGCTTTGGCGATCGTTCATTGGCAGAGGTTATATTTCGTGAACTGCGATCTCTAAACCAAACTCTGGCAGTTGCAGAGTCTTGTACCGGTGGATTGCTCTCAGCCAGTTTTACGGAAATTTCTGGTATCTCAAAAGTTTTTCATGGTGGAGCGGTTTGCTACCACAATGACGCAAAGGTACAAATTCTAGAGATTCCGGAAATTATGCTTGAACAGCACGGTGCGGTCAGCGAAGAAATCGCCATTGCCATGGCAACCTCGGCTTGTGAAAAATTTGGGACCGATTACGGACTTAGTATAACTGGAGTTGCCGGGCCAACTGGAGGTACGAAAATTATGCCCATTGGATCAATTTACCTTGGTATGCATCTCCCCTGGGAGTTTGGACAAAAAAAATCAATTTAAGAGGCGACAGAGCTTCCAATCGACGCCGAGCTACTTCAGCTGCCTTAGATTGGATGAGAAGAAAATTGCGTAAATATAAAATCGAGGAAGTATTTGCCGCAGCTGAAGTGGGAAATATCGAACTGTAAACGTTCAACCGCCAAAGTCTCAAATTTTTTTCCCCTATCCTTTTTCTCCCTAAATCATCATGTCCACAAGCTCACTTTGTGTCATTATTGGCGACGATGATTACTTAGTTCGGCAAAGAGCCAAGGAGGTCTTTGATGAATGGTCTAAAGATTTCCCGGACGATTTGTCCCGTGAGATTATAGATGGTCGAGCCGATCGGGTCGATGATGTCGAACGACTTCTAACCGAAGCCAAAGCCGCCACCACTACTCTTTCTTTATTTGGAGGTGGAAAACTTGTCTGGATTAACGAAGTAAATTTTATTAACCAATCAAAAACGGGAGGTTCTCAGGGTGCCAAAAACGCTTTGGAGAACACAAAGGGGTTTCTCCAAAACTTAGGAGATTCCAAACTCCTTCTATCTGCCTGCCCCGTTCATCGAGGTCATGCATTTGTTAAGTGGTTACAAAAACATTCGGATTTCCAAGATTTATCCAAAAGTGAAAAGGAAGACCATGCCTTTCGCCGCATCGTTGAGGATACGGCTAAGGAATTGGGTGTATCATTCGGCACGGGTGCTCTCGAATATTTGGCGGGGAAGATTGGGTCCCACCCCAGACTTGGGGTAGAAGAAACCCGTAAGCTTGGATCCTACATCGGAAAAGAAGGTGGAGAAATTACTGAACAAATGATTATCGATCTGGTGCCCGATTTTGGAGAGGGTGACTTTTTTGAAGCATCCGAAGCTTTTTTTTCCGGGCAATTGGATTGGGCTCTCGAGGCCATCGATCGTCATTTCTTCCAGGGTAAAGATGCCCGCCCCTTACTTGCCACTTTGCAAAACCGAAACCGTCTACTTATTCAACTTCGAGTCTTAGCCGACGGTGGGGAATTCAATCCAAACGAGCGCATGAGCAAGTCTTTATTGGAAAGACTTGCAGCCAAGCATGCGAAACACTTTGACGATCCGAGTGAAAAAACGACCCTTAATTTATTCTCTCAAAACCCATGGTTTTTAGGAAGGTTGATTGGATTGGTAAAGAGTTTTTCCGCCCGTCGCTTGATTGATCTACAGTCCCACCTGATCGAGGCATTCGAGCAAGTCTTGGCTCAGCCGAAGGAACAACACGCAACCATCTTTAAAAACCTGACCATCCGCACCCACTCAGCGGGCTGAGATGTTTTTCTTAGTGGGGTTATAAAGTCCCCGCAAATAAGGAAGGTTAGTTCGCCTCCAGGGCTTCCCAAGAATAGGCACCCTTGGGCTTGCGTGCACCAGCGGTCAACATATCGACCGGTTCTGGATAGGATACGAGGAAATTGTTTTCATCGATTAAGTTGAAGAAATAATGGGTCGTGCCCTTGGGTAACTTGGCATGAATCCGACCGCCTTTGATTTGGGCAGGAGCCCGGTACCACTCCTCCCGCTTATCCTTGCCACTGGTGGTGTACATCAGTTGCCCTCGGGTCACCTTGGCCCCTTTTTCCTTAAAGGCGAGAGATACCTGGTTACCCTTTTTGGCTTTTAGGGAGTCTGCGATTGGTTCACACACCTTCTCCTTATTGGGTAGGCCACCTTTGTAGTTGGGATTTAGAAAGGGATAGGATGCGTTCATCCCTTCCAACCGACGGAACAGCTCCTTGCTCATCTCCTTTACTTTTCCGGGCATCCTGGATGCCAAATTCTTTGCCTCCTCAATGTCTGCCCGATCGCTCGTACCGGGATAATTTTTGTACAACTCAAAGAGCTCGAACTTGGGCCGACCTGGCATCCAGTTGTGAATCAATTTCCACCCGTCTACCCGGAGGGTGGATTGCTGAGCCACCCCGTGTGGAAAGTGCCACATCATGGTAGTGCGTGGCTCACCCTGTCGGTTCTTCACCAGGGTATGATCGGTCGGGTCTGTAGAAAGCAGGTTGGATAGATCGGCACCGTCCAGTTTCTGCCCTTTGGGCCTGTTGGTACCTGTCCAGCTGAGGATGGTGGGATAAAAATCCAGCCCGTTGACCATCACTTCGCTCTCCTGTCCTGCAATAATCCCGGACCAGTGATAATGAAAGGCACCCGCACCCCGCCCTCCCGGGCATTGATCTTTCCGCGGTCGAGCGGATAATTATCGGTAATAATTTCTCCAGGTACTTTCTCCATTCCTCCATTGTCGGAGGTAAAGAGGATATAGGTGTTATCGATTAACTTTTTGCCCGGGTTGCGCGGATCCTCGGTTTTTTCGAGGTACTTCACGAGCATGCCAACATAGTGGTCGAGCATTTCCACCATCGCACAGTAGTATGGGTTGGTCTGCCCTTGGGTAGCCCAGCCATCAGGATCAGTGGGCATATCCACACCTAGTTTCTTGCAGTATTTTTCCAGCAGTTCCTTGCTCCGGCTATGGATGGGCGTATGCACGAGCCAGGCGGCATAGTAGAGAAAGAAGGGTTGGGCCTTGGATTGCTCCATAAATTCGATCGCATCCAAGGTCGGTTGGTCCTTGGGAAAACCCTCGGTGTCCAACTGATAAGGATCTTCTTTGGCGGAAGTAGCAAACCCGGTGAGACGGTGCGGTTTCATCTTGGCACTCTCCCCTAGATGGGCCTTGGTAAAATCAAACCCTTGATCCATCGGTTGCGGGTAGCTGTGGTGGTCAAGGGACATGTGCCACTTGCCAATGTGGCCGGAAACATATCCATTTTCCTTGAGAGCCTCGGGGATGATCACTTCCTCCACCTCCAACCGGCCACTGTACCATGGGTCCATGATTGGATGGGCTGTCTTATTGTACGGGGTGGTCGGATTTCCTCCCACCACATGGGTCTTTTGGAGGGCGGCTGCATGGCGCCCGCTCATCATCGCACACCGGGTGGGGGCACAGGTGGGAGCCGGAGAGTACCCCTGCCTGAATAATACCCCTTTTTTCGCCAGGGCATCGATATTGGGGGTCTCCATCGGGGTGGGCTCATCGATATCGTAGCTCCCCACATCCTGCCAGCCCAGGTCATCCACTAAAATAAGCACCACATTGGGCTGTCCCACTCCTTTTTCGGCAAAAGATAGGCAGGGAGCTAGGCATCCAAGAATAAACAGAGAGATTGGCTTTTTCATAAAACTGATACTGAATAGGGGGGCAAAATTGAAAAAAGATACACTTGTTCAATATCCACAATCGGGCAAATCTTCTTTTTTTATCAGATCACACTCCTTTCCTTAAACTCACTGGTTATCACTTCATTTCCTTAATGATGAAAACGCCAACCTTGTCATCGCGAGCCCCTTTGGGGGTGGCGATCCACAAGTTCACAGATATCGAACCGCATTGCCTGGATGTGTCCATTGCATGTAGTGAATTGCCGATTTGGTCACTAAAGTTACATCCTCCTAACGACTAGACTGAGTGAAGAGTGAAATGTTACTTTCTTGGATTTATTTCAAACTTAAATCTTTTCTCTTCACCATTACTTAAACCTTCCCTCTTGCATACACCTTTGATTACTTAATTAAAATGAACAAACGCTCCGTTTCTTTCTTTCTTCACACTGCCCTCTTTTTTTTGGGCATTGTATTCAGTCCAGCCCTGGTTCAGGCGAACCGGCCAAATGTAGTCTTCATCCTCACCGATGACCAGCGGGGAGATGCTCTCAGTTGTATGGAGCACCCGCACCTGAAGACACCACAGATTGACCGGTTGGCGGAGGAGGGAGCGTTGTTCCGCAACCATTTCTGCACCACTTCGCTTTGCTCGCCCAGCCGGGCATCCATCTTGGGTGGGCTCTATGCCCATGCCCATGGGGTGGTCAATAATTTTACCGATTATCCAAGAGACCTGCCCACCTTTCCCCGCCAGTTGCAAGCAGAGGGATACGCAACCGCATACATTGGAAAGTGGCACATGGGCGAGGAGGACGACAGTATGCGCCCGGGCTTTGACCACTTTGTAACCCACCGGGGGCAGGGAAAATACTTTGATACCGAGTTTCG
>JGI20157J14317_10002863_pt1 | contig 14235 bp, 23 predicted proteins | sample COG_07_FD_14317 | JGI IMG/M metagenome (IMG submission 14317)
TTTTTTAATTAATGTTACTATTTATTAAATATAATATTATTTAAATATAATATTATATAAATTACTATGGTAAAGGTATTAAAACTGTATTCTCACGAATATAGAATTATGATACCAATGACCTATTCTAAAGAAGAAACAATAAAAAAAATAGAATTGTACAAACAATGTAAAAATAATATAGTAAATCCAATAAAAGATACTGATATAGTAGATGTATTGAAAGTTAAAATTAATGATTACTATGGAATAAATATTTACACAATAAAGTTAAAAAAAATAAAAATAAATTACAATATTGATTCTGGGACATACATTCATTTGATTGAGAAAAATGGGAATGATTCTGATACATGTATATTGACCGGAAATACTATTCCATATTTATTTTATTACAATGGTGAAAAGTTAATTAAGACTAACACACTAATATAATATAATGAATGAATTTGAACATAATTTTGTCTATAATACTTACAATACTATAGCAGTTCATTTTAGTGAAACACGTTCCTATGTATGGCCAAATATTAAAAAGTATATTGATAATATAGAAATAGGTAGTAATATAGCTGATATAGGGTGTGGGAATGGTAAAAATATGTATAGAGAAGATTGTAATATGATTGGAGTTGATTTTTGCGAAAAATTTGTTGAAATATGTAAAAATAAAAATAAAAACGTAATTGTTGGAAATTGTGTAAATATTCCATTAAAATCAAATACATATGATTACACATTATGTATAGCAGTTTTACATCATTTATCAGATAATTTACGCAGAATACAATGTTTAGATGAATTAATTAGAATAACTAAAATAAAAGGAAAATTGTTGGTTCAAGTATGGGATTATGAAGGTAATACCCATCGGTCACCAAATAAAGATGCGATGATAAAATGGAATTTACAAAAAAAATATTCTGAGACTAAACAAAATATAGAGATAAATAGATTTTATCATTTATTTTCAGAAAATGAATTAATTGATATGGTAAAAGACAAAAATGTTAAAATATTGAATTATTACAATTCACATAATAATTGGGTAATCGAACTTGAAAAAATATGAACTAACTATTGTGATAGGATTGTATTCAAACAATTATTGCTTACTGTAAAGCATGGATTGCTAATATATTTCATAGTATGATTGTTTTCTTCAAAATGATTTACCATAAACGATAGTTTAACATCATTCATTTCATTTACAATATTAGTATCTTCGTAAATTATATTATAATTTTTATCACTATGTATAATAAGGCTATCCTTTTTAGCACCATTTCCAGCATTTCCATGAAATTGTGTTACAACACTAATATTATGGGTTTGTTTAAGATTATCAATATGACTAATATCTCCACTATTCATATAGTCTAATATAATTTGTTTATTTACTGTATTTTTACCAGTATCTTTGATTGCTATAATATAACATTCGATGTATGAATCAGGGTTATTAATAATGTAGTTGAAGTAAGTATCTTTCAACATTTGAAAAATAGAAAGTCCATTTGATTCAGAAACTGTAAAATAAGATGCTGATATTGTAAAGTTGTAGTTTGCTGGACCACCATTTATCCTTTCACTAACATTTTCATTATTTACAATGTAAAGTTTGTAGCCAGAGGTCATGTTACAATCTTTGATTTACAATATCAAATCAATAAAAATATTATTCAATTTTATTAAGCTGTTTTTCTAATGATGATACATATACTATAGATTTATTTGTAAAATATACCAACATAACTATAAACAATATGTTTAATAGTACATTAATATTAACTGGCGAGTAAGTTAATAATTTATAGTCAGATTCATTGACATATAAGTATAATACTACTAAACATTGTAAAGGTGCTTTTATAAATCCTTTTCCAATTATAGTTGGATATATAAAATCTGATAATTTTATATCGTAATAGCCACATATTAATCCACACATATCAAATGTGGCATTTGGCCATGATGATAATATTAAAATTATCCCAAATATTACCTTTCTATTTTTAAAATCTATATATTGTAGGCATAATTTATAAAATGTTGTATGACATTTATCATATATTTTTTTTAGCCATTTATGGTCAGTGAATACTATTTTTGTTTTATCACAATTTTTCGATACTAAATACGGAGGAAGTTCTCCTAATCCAGAACCAATACCCCATAAAACTATTTTAGGCAAGCAAGTTACCATTGTTTTAGTGAATGATGGATTTTCTAGCAAATCGTAAGTATTGATTACACTTGGAAAAAGGAAAAAAATGCCAGTATGAAACCCAAACCCTAATCCAACCGTTGACAATATACCTAATCCTAACCAATATACACAATATATTAAAGCCACGTTTAATTGATATAACTCCAAACTGTACATACTTAACACAATATATGTAAAACAACTTGATACATATAATTCTATATCATTGTATATGTATATATTAAATTGTCGTTTCAAATATGTGTAAGATTGTTTAGTTTGTATTAATTTATTTTCCATTATAAAATGAATATATAATAATTAATTATTTTTTACACATTTCATTATATGGAACAGTAAAATTTGTACAAAATTGTGGACATTCTTTTCCAAATACTTCTTTGTTTGTTTCAAGACATGAATTTATTAAGTGTTGGTAAAATTCGCAATAATGTTTTGTTTTCAAATCCATACTGTATATTTATGTTTATTATTTTTTTACATTCATTTTTAATAAATCTTATTAATTTATTATTAACGATTACATACAACACCAAAAATAATATAACATAAATCATTATTTCTATAACAGAAAATAAATATATTAAAGAGTACAATATAGAATATACAATGAACTATTTACTCTTACTATTATTAAATTTATTAATACCTATATACAGTACTGATGTTGTATTTTTAATCGACTCATCGACATCCATTTTTGATAATGATGAGTGTAGTCATCAAAATTTGATACGTAATTTCACTAGTAATTTAGTTAGAGAACTAATTGATTGTGATGTAAATTACGCATCATTTCAATATAATATTCGAGCATATAACGATTATTCATTCAGTAATAATAATACATATGTATACGAAAAAATGAAATACTATACATACAAATATGGTGCTCCAACTGTTATTAGTTATGGATTAGATAAAATTATTAAATTATACAAGTTAGAAAATCGTAGCGAACCTATTTATTTAATACTATTAACAGACGGCGAAACATTGAATAAAAATGATTTACATAAAGCATTAGATGTATATCCATTTAATTCATCTGACTTAAATAATGTTGTTATTAAAATAGGAACACATAACCCAGATAATCAATTTGTATTAGATGAATTTTCTAACAATACACATTATAATATTTTATCGTGTTCTAAAGACCCATTAATATATATACTAAATAATTATAATTTGTGTGGATTAACTACTACAGCTAACACTATATCCACAACTACAGCTAACACTATATCCAAAACTACAGCTAACACTATATCCACAACTACATCTAACACTATATCCACAACTACATCTAACACTATATCCACAACTACATCTAACACTATATCCACAACTACAGCTAACACAAATAATACTAATACAATTGTAGATAATTCATTAAATAAAGTTTACAGAATTATTATTATAATTATTTCTTCGTGTATTATTATATTTCCATGTGGTGCATTAATGTATATTTGTGTTAATAAAACAAACAATAGAATTACTGATATTATTCAAGAAGAACCAGTTAATGATTTTTATCATTACAATAATCAACCACGTATAATTCATAATAGTATATATGATACAACCTCAATGAATGATGTTGGATATGTAGAAGTGGATGGCGAAGATGAAGAACAATCATCTTTTGATGCAACACTATTTCAAACTCAATATAACTATTATAAAAATAATAAGTCTATGACAACCGATTTCTAAAGTTAGTCATGATTTAAAAATTATATATTTATATGTCTAATTTTATTTCTTTTTTAGGTGGAACTATATTTGGGGCATTTATGGCACAAAATTATGATATAGTAAATGTAAAAGAATCATATGATACATTAGTAGTGTATATCCAAAAGTTAGAAAAAAATGAGAGAAATAAATAAGAATAACAATTTAATCTTGAATTAATTCCATTAATTTCATTTTAACTAATGTATCTTTATGAATTTTTTTAAAAAAATGGTTATTTTGTTTAATAGTATTTATGTACATTCCATTACCAACTATAAATAAATCAGTTATATTTAAAATTTTCACATTATTTGTTAATTTAAGATCATAGAATGCCGTCATATTAAAATATCTTACATTATCACCTTTTTCAATAGTATTATTATCTTCGATATATTCATATTCTTCTAATATTTCTAATGCTTCTTTTAAATTTATTTCATTATTTTCATATTTCATAAAATTACTAAATATATGATTAATAATATAGTCTCTTCGTTCTTTTATTAGATTTAATGGTTTGTATTCGTGTGGTTTTATTGATGCTAATATATTATTTATTTCGTCTTCATAATTCATTATTTATAGAGTATAAAATAATATTAAATTTTATATTAAATATGTATGGATTTAGATAATTCATTTGATTTAATTAAGGAAATTTTTAGTATTATAAATTATAAAATAGTGTGTAAAGAAGATTTATTTGATTTATTAATTAGTCAAACATATTTACGAAGTGACGAATTTAAATATAAATTAAATACATTGATACCTAAATTAAAAAAAAAATATGACTCCCATAAATTAACATGTTTACACAAAAATTCATTGGATAAACAACAGTTTCCATCTATAAATTTAATACGTCAAATATTAAAATGTAATAAATTGAAACTGAAACCTAAAATAATGTGTAAAGGATATTGTAAACTTACAAATAAAAAAATATTTGAAAGATACTTTATTATAATACAATTAGATTAATTATTGAATTTATTGTACATTGGATTCAAGTTTAATTTTTTATCCATTGTTTTAACGTATGATATTATATTATTTTGGGTTTTTACCATTAATTCTAATTCATCATCTGGAATAATTTGTTTAGATATACTGGAAAAATATTTAAGAGTGTATTGTAAATTCAAAAAATGTTGTAAAATAGTTTTGTATGAATCATACATTATTTTTAATTCATTATGTTTTTTCAAATAAGATAATAGCAATCTTAAATTATTTATTGTTTTGTTTGATTTAGATTCTATTATGTTATTATTGTGTATAATTTTTCGTTTCATTAATCTAAATACTATTTTAGATTTTTCTCTCTCTTTACCTAAATTTATAACCATTTCAGATAATGTATTATATTTTTCTGTGAATTTTTCTACATTTATTTTTATTTTTTTTGGCATATTATAATAAAAGAAATTATGTGCGTCTAGTGATTATAATATATTTCTATATTATCATTACAAATGGATGATGGAAATTTAGCTATATTAGTGGATGCAAAAACAGAATATACAAAACAATTAGTAAATATTATTAGTCCAAATATTTATTTAGGTATCAAGAAAATATATAATGAATCTAAAGAATTATGTAGTAATAATAATGACGAAGATGTTTTATGTCAATTTCAAAATGATTTAAGTGAAATCCCTAAATGGAATCAAGAAGTTATTAATGGTGAATGTGATATATTGATTAAAAATTCCAAATGTGATTGGTTAGAAGATTTATTGACCGCAGTATTTGTTAGCCATACACGTATATTGACCTCTATTAATGTCAATAAAAATAAAAATAAAATCAATCTGAAAATACCAAAAGTTGATCATTTTATCCATTTATGTTTTATTGAAATAGCAAGACATTTTTGGAAAAATCCATATTTATTTGATGACAGTATATCTAAATTTGAATATCAGCGTAATAGACGTGATGCTGAAAAGATAATTGATAATACAATAAATGAAACTATTCGAAAACAATTACCAGTTAAGCATATATTAAAAGAATATTTGGGTAATGAATTTAAAGATACCAAATTAGAAGATGAAACAATTACTGAAAGTAATGATAATGAAAATTTAAGAAAAATGGTAAAAGCTGAAATAGAAAATTGTTCTAAAGAAAAATTAAAAAAATTAAATATCAATCCTGATGAAAACATGGATGTAATGGAAGATGATAGTTTATTAGATTTAAATGAAGACCCTAAAGTGGAATTAGACAACCCTGCTAAAGTGGAATTAGATAGTCCAGCTAAAGTGGAATTAGATAGTCCAGCTAAAGTGGAATTAGATAGTCCAGCTAAAGTGGAATTAGATAGTCCAGCTAAAGTGGAATTAGACAACCCTGCTAAAGTGGAATTAGACAACCCTGCTAAAGTGGAATTAGACAACCCTGCTAAAGTGGAATTAGATAGTCCAACTAAAGTGGAATTAGATAGTCCAGCTAAAGTGGAATTAGATAGTCCAGCTAAAGTGGAATTAGATAGTCCAGCTAAAGTGGAATTAGATAGTCTAGCAACCGAAAAATCACTTAAGATTCAATCATTAGATAAAGACATAAATGATTTGATTGATAATGAAGTTAATAACTTAAAAATAGAAACATTAAATTTAGATTTTGATGATTTACAAAATTTAGAAGAAATATATATAGATGAACCAAAAATAGATAAAATAGATATTAATGACACCCAAAATAAAATTAAAACAGTATACATAGAAACAGACGAAAATAAAGAGGACAAAGTTAAAAAACATTCTAAAAATGATTTTAATTTCTTTTAATTAGTAAGTATAAAATTTTAAATAAATATATAAAAATTTTATATAATGTTTAACGAAAATTTAATGAAAATTGTTAATAATGATATATTATTATCATTAGTATTAGGTATTGTATGTACATTAATAATTTATTTTGAAAATAAACGAACTAAAACAGAATATAGTAATATAAATTATGCAAAAAATATTGTATTTATATCATTCATAGTATATGGAGCATTGTATTTAAAAAATACTAAAATACCAATTAAAGAAAGTAGTATTAAAACTGGTGAACCAGATTTTTAAATCTGTATTATAATTATATGTTTAATAAAGATATTGTCTATATAGTATCATTTATATTAATTGTTATAAATTGTATTATTTATAATAAAGAAAAATTACCATATTATAAAAATTCGATTTTATTTAAATTAATATTCTTAACATGTTTAACAATTATGTTACATTACAATATATATATTGGATTTTTCTTGAGTATTACTTACTTGAATATAATTAGCCATTAATAATTAAATATTATAGAATCATTATCAATAGTTGATTTATCTACAATAAATTCTTTAAATATTATTTTATTAAGTTGATTTTTAGGAACCGCTGATTTTACATTTTTTGCTATAATTCTGTACAAATTAAAGTTATCATCTAAATCCATCAAAAAATTACCATATTTATCCATACACCATAATTTCAATAATTTGTAAATATCAGTATTTTCTTCAAAATGCTCTATAATAGTCGTTGCTAATCTAGATAAATCAAAACTTTTATTTGGTTTTATTTTACATTTATTCAAGTTATTATAATATGGATAACTATATTGACCTTCCGCTTCTCCATTTTTTTTAAATACGTCACTAAAAAATAATTTATTTTTGTAGTTAAATGTAGCTCTACCAAAATCAATAATTTTTGATATTTTTCCAAATGTAGGTATTTTGAATACAGTGCCTTTGAAATTATAATATAAATATTTTTGATCTGTTTTAGAAAACATAATATTACTGGAATGTAAATCATTATGAACAAAATCATATTGTTTTTGCGCGGCTGCTAATCCAAAACATATTTGAAATAATATTGATTTCCATTCTTCTTCACATATATTATTTTTTGTATTATCTATATAATTATCTAATGTATAATCTAACATTTCCATACAATTTATTTGAACTGGAAAATCATTAAAACAACAATAGTTAAGTTCAAATATGTCACTATTTGATAATGATAAATTAGAAGAACATAGTGACAATGAATCATGGTTTAATATATTATATGACATATTTGATTCATTATCGCTATGATTTGATTTAACAGATTCATTATCGCTATGATTTGATTTAACAGATTCATTATCGCTATGATTTGATTTAACAGATTCATTATCGCTATTGTTTATTTCAATTGAATCTAAATTAAGTATATTAGATATGTCTTGATAATCGATATTAATATTTTCAAATGTATTATCGGAATCAATATCCATATTTTTAATTTTAAAATGTTTATTTAAGTTTTTTTTGTACCATGATGTATTTTTGATAGAATTATATTCTTCTGAAACATCATACATAAATTCATCAGCAATACCTGTAAATGTTCCAAAAAATAAAGGAAAAGTAGGACATTTATTGTTTTCAGTAAGCATACTTCCTAAATAAGAAAAAAATGAATCTATATAGGCACTGTTATTGTAATTATTTATTTTTTTGTTTGTTAGATTATAATGAATATTTGGTAATCTTGAATTATGTTCTAAATTATAATCATTCATCATAGCTTGAGATACATTTAATATTGGCAATATTTTAGTAAAAATTTTATGTTTAGAAGTTTCATTGTTTTTTTGATTTAGAATATTGGCATTAAAGAAATTTTTAATGTAACTATCATCTTTTTTGGTTTTAATTGGTTCAATTAATTTAGTTACTAAATATTTTGAATTTAATGTAAAACTTGTAGGTGAGTCATTATAAACCTCAAAAAATAACGATAATATAGGAAAATAAGATTGAACATTGTTTATTTGAAGATATTCTTTCAAATTAGAATTAATAGTTTCTAATGTTTCATCTTTTATTTTAATACATTTAGTATTCGTCATTTTATAAATTTTATTATTTAAAAAGCTTTAAATAAAAATATAGATTTGCGTATATTTATGTATTAAAAAAACTATTTCATTATTAAATGAACTTAGCATTAAAAAAGTTCAATTTAAACAATATAACATCTGATAAAGTATGTGTTTTTATCGGAAAACGTGAAACCGGAAAGAGTTTTTTAGTAAAAGATTTGTTATATTATCATAAAAATATACCCATTGGCACTGTAATTTCAGGTACTGAAGCCGCAAATTCATTTTATGGAAACATAGTTCCAAATCTATTTATCCATGATGCTTATACTCCAGATATAATAAATAATACATTGAAAAGACAAAAAATGGTAATTAAAAAGATTCAAAAAGAAAACACAAACTATGGTAAAACAAATATTGATCCAAATGCTTTTTTGATTTTAGATGATTGTTTGTATGATCAAACATGGATCCGTGATCCAAATATAAGAAGTTTATTTATGAATGGTCGACATTATAAAATTTTATTTATTATAACAATGCAATATGCGTTAGGAATTCCTCCAAGTTTAAGAACAAATATAGATTATGTGTTTATATTACGAGAAAACTATGTTTCAAATAGAAAAAGATTGTATGAACATTATGCTGGTATGTTTCCCACATTCGAAATTTTTTGCCAAGTGATGGATCAATGTACAGAAGATTATAATTGTTTAGTTATAAATAATAATGCTAAAAGTAATAAATTAGAAGACCAAGTTTTTTGGTATAAAGCAGATGAGCATCCATCCTTCAAAATAGGGGCACCAGAATTTTGGGAACACCATAATTCTAATTTCAATGATAATTATGAATCTGACGAAGATGATAATTTTGTTTCACCTAGGAAAAGAGGTCCAACAATTAATGTTAAGAAAACAAGTTATTAAATATAATATGTTTTTAAAAAATCATAATATGTTTGTTTATTGTAGGACCCACAAAATAGATTACAAGAAATATTAATCTCTAAAATTATATTACCTTCTTCTTTAGTTAATCCAACATCCCATCCAACAATAGGGATATCTTTCAATAGTTTAGAATGAGAATCAATACACATTTTTTTAATTTTATTAAATTGTGGGATTTGTTTACCAATCATAATTGTACCTTTTTCTGGATGATATCTTAATTTATGTCGCATATGTTGATCAAATACTGAAAGGTTTGAATTAAATTCAGAATTGTTAAATAATGTATATTTTCTATACCATTCTTCATTCATTGTACCCGTTTCAATTTTTCCATTTTCAGTATTAATATTAAATAATACAGATGTATGATCGGTTGGTTGATTTGATAGTCCAGCCCGAAGACACGATGACAATATTTTTGGTTTAGACGTTTTATAAAAGTTTTTCTCTTTATATGTTATTATTCTTAATGTTGATAATGGTGTATTCTTTGGAAGTAACGATTGTAAAAACATACTGTTTGTTAATTTTTGTTGAATAATCCATTCTCCATTTTTAAAACAGTTATTATAAACATGAATACCCATACCCCCTTCTATATTAATATGCTTTATTATGATGTCATCGTATATACAAGGTGTTACAGGGATATTGAGTTTATTACATTTTTCTAAAAATAATTTTTTGTTTTCATAATTATAATTAGTAGATTTAGAAATAGTGTGAGTTAAATGTACTAGATTACAATTGATTCTCCATATCCAAAACCAATTATATGGATATAATAATATTTTGGTTGGTTGTAAATATGGTATAAAATAACAACATAATGAAATAAATGGATATATGACTAATATACTAAATAATGCTATATATTTAGTATATACTAAATAATATAATGATATTCCAGTGTATGGAATATACAGATTGTAAAAATTATATAAAATATCTATACCATATGTTTTATTACGATAATGTGGAAAATCCCACATTTTAATTGTTAAATATAGATTATATAAATGAATTAATATATCATCTTTGTATTTATTTTCGTCAAAGTATGGACATTCTATAGTGTCATATTTATAAAAATAGTATAATGTTTTATAATAATCAATTATATACATATGATAATTATTAATGTAATTTATGTTAATTCAATTTTAAATTAAATTTGTGTTATTTCTTGGGTCATTAGCATTAAACATATAACTGAATTGTTCATCTAGATTATTTGATTCCATATTATCATATACAGACCTTGGTAAAAATCTATATTCTACTTCGGTTTTGATTCCGGTTGATTTAAAATATAATTCTAAATAACCAGTTACTAATAATATTATTCCAATTAATAGTATAAATAGAACAATTAACTTCATACAATAAAATAATATTAAAATTCTGTAAAAAAACGTTGTAATGAAATTGTGTTATAATTATTTCCGTTAGTATTATTGGCGATTTTGTAATTTTTATCTATTTTATTATCCGCAAATATATTTTTGAAGTCATCCTTCAAATTACTTGATTTGAAATAATCATTAACAGAAATGGGTAGTATAATGTATTCAATTTCTTTTTCAATGTTATTAGTATAATATTTATTGTATGAATATTTATAATTTAAATAAACAATAACTATAAAAAAAAGTGTGATTACTAAAGATTTCATATAATTTATATAGTTTTTATTTTTTCACTTTCAGTAGATTCACTATCGGCAGGGTTAGCATCACCATCAGCAGATGTACTATCTTGTTCTGGGACTCCTTGTAATTTGCTATTCATCCATGGGTCAGGTTCATCTAATGATTCTGCAATTTTCTTTTCGTTTTCCTTTTCAGCTTCAAGACGTTTTTTTATAGCATCTTGAGTTTTTTCTCGTTTTTGCTCTTCATAAAACAAATCTCTATTAACTTCGTTCTTTTTATATTCTTGCATTAATGTATTTAATTCTGTTTCTAAATATTCTTCGTCTTGTACTTGGTCAGCATTTGGATCCCATGGAAGCCAATATCCAACTTGTCCAACAAATACGTGGAATGAACGGTCTGTTCGTTGTAATTCTTTTGCGCGCTTTTCAGCTTGAGCATAACTATCGTAACAGCCACGCACTTTGACCCCTCGAACACTTGTTTGTTTATTTGAAACTTTTTCAAAAGCGCTATTTAATTCATCATTAAATTTGTATTTAAAATCATCGTATTTATCTTTAAATTGTGTATAGTTAAATTTCATTTCAATTCTTAATTTTTCCTTCAATTCTTTTTCGACTTTGCTTTTAACTTCATCGGAGCATTTTTTTATAATATCATCGATTGATGCTTCCCATTCACCACATCTTTGATTCATAAATTTGTTGAACAAAAATAATTCTTTTTGTTTTATACATTCATCTGGAGAAACAAAAGAAATACAAGTATAATTTTGTCCTGGGATAGGTTTATCAACTTCTAAATAATCTTCTTCACTCATTTATATAATTTATTTAAAAAAAATCTTTAAATAGATAAATTAAATATATTATATTATATTAAATAATGAATATTCGTGAAATTATGAGACGATTAATTAAATACTTAATAATGGTATTAGTTGTTGCATTTGCGTGTTTTACTTTAGTAAAAACATCAATGACTAACTTTGAAATAATTTTAATAGCATTAATTTCAGGAATGATTTATAATGTATTAGATTTAATGTCCCCATCGATAGATTTAAAAATAGATAAAACATGTGGAATATAATTATTCTAATAGTTCTTCTAAATTAGATTCATTAATCACTTTTTTATTTTTATTTTTTTTATTTTTTTTTAAAAAAAATATTTTTTGACGGGTTTCTTTATCTATAAATGGGCGTATAATAGTATAAATAGTTTTTACCATAATATTCGCATTTGTTACCCAAATTACTTTTAAATTATCTGGATATTTTTCTTGTAATACATGAATCATCATTTTTATGAAATCGTAATCTATTTCCTTTAACTTATGATCTTTTAAATCTATAAAGGTATCCATAGTACATATATTTAATTTATTAATTCTTAACGTTAAAAGCTCTTCTATAGTTTTAAAAATATGCTCTATAAAATATTGATAATCTTTTTGTTTCAAAAAATATTTTAGTTTTATAACTAAATTTAATTTATCATCATAATATATAAATTTATTACAATCGATTACCCTATGTTTTTTATCTTGAATTACTCCAGTATCCATTTAAATAAAAAAAATAAAAAAAAAAAAAATTATATACTTGGGATAAATTCCCATTTTAATTCATTACATATTTTTTTCCAAATAATATCTTGTTGATGTAATTTTTCTCTACTTTTCAATAATAAGAAACAAGGAATGAATTCATCTAATTCTAATAATTGAACAAATTTATGTAATATATATGAATATGATAAAAAATTTTTTCTATATAATGGACAATTATTTTGAAATGGTATTTGAATTTCTTTGAACATTCTCCTTAATTTTTCTTCTGTTTTTCGTGTCATTATAGGTGGTGGGATTCCATTTAATTTATTGATAATATGTGGTATGTGTTCATAATATTTATTTTTCTTTAATTTTTTTAATATTTCTCTTAATTTTTTTTGTGTTAGTTTATTTATATTGAATATTCGTTCTTTCTTTAATTCAACTAAAATTTCATCATATATATCCTTTGGAATATCGGTAGATTCTTTTGCCTGAAATTGTGCTAACCATTCATTAAAATGATTAATTCTTTTGTAGGCAAAATAACAAATTTCTCTTGGAGGATCTTTATACGATGGCTTATCTGAATCAACTAATATTTTAGTTTCATTCCCACAATGTTGACATATCATTTTTCCTTCAGATAAAAATAATTTTTGTTCTTTGTTACAATATTTACAAATATCTAAATTAACAGTAGTTGTGCTAATATTTGTATTGTTTAGTTTGTTTGTATAAGTGTCATAAATATCTGCTTTAGTATTTTTATTATATTTGGAATTTATATTGAAATACTCTGATACAGATTTATCGTTATTAACTTTTTTTATATTATTTATTATTTTAATATCTTTATTTTCTATACTATTATAGTAATCAAATAGTATATTACCCGTATCTAATAAATAATGTATGTCTTCTTTTTTATTCAAATTTTTTATTTCTGACTCTATTTTTATAATATTATCTTTTACATCTAATATTTTTTCGATATTTTTTTTGTAATTTTTGTTAAATAACTTTAATTTATTATTCAATTGAATTAATGTATTATTTTTATCGATTAATATAGTATTATTCGTATCTATTTCTTTAAGTTTATCAGTATGTTTAGCATCAAGTGTTATTCTATTGTCTATTTTTTTAAATGTTTTATTTTTTACTTTAAATGCCATTTATATAAATT
>JGI20157J14317_10002864_pt1 | contig 14233 bp, 12 predicted proteins | sample COG_07_FD_14317 | JGI IMG/M metagenome (IMG submission 14317)
AGATGATCCAATACCAATTGCACCTTGCATCATAGCAAGCTTTACTATATTTCTCATTGATTCCATTTCTTCACTACTAGCTTTTCTATTTGCAAAGCCAATCTCCTGAATTCTTACAGTAGTTGCCCCTAAATAAGACGCAATATTTGGAGAGACTCCACTAGATTCAAGTTTTTCCATTGCCTGACCAAAGGATATATAGTTATTTTTTTTAACTGATCCAGAAGGACCTGGAGAAGCTCCCTCTCCAAAAACCTCTAAGGTTACTCCTTGTTTTAAATCGCTTAAAGATCTACCATCTTGCATTAAAGTATTATAACCCCAGCTTAACATATTNATAAATCCTGGAGAAACTACTTTACCAGATGCATCAATTGTTTGATTAGCTATAAAATTCCCTCTTTTTCCAACATAAATTATAGTATCATTCTTTATAGCAACATTTCCTATGAAACCTTTTTCCCCAGATCCATTTTGAATTGTACCTCCTTTAATTAAAACATCAACATTCAAAGGTTCATTATCACACGATAATAGAATTATAACAAAAGCAAATAGTATTTTTTTCATTTTTTTATGATTGATTCTAATTTATCAAAAATTTTAGTATTATCATAAATACCCTTAAAAAGGGATGAGTGTTTTCCAAAACTAAAAACTGGGACCATAGTAGCAGTATGACTACCTGAAACATATTTATTTTTCACCATAGAATTTTCCAAACTACCATCTACAATTGCTACACCTCCTGTTTCGTGATCTGCAGTTATTACAACCAATGTGTTTTTATCTTTTTTAGCATAGTCTAAAACATTTTCAATTGTTTTATCAAATTCAATAAACTCGCTAATCATGTGTTTTTGACTATTATCATGAGACCCCCAATCAATTTGAGAACCTTCTATTAAAAGAAAAAAAGGTTTTTTCATATCAGTTAGTTTTTGAATTGTAATTTCAACCGCCTTGTCTAGTGAAGGCTCTCTGTTTTTATACTTTTCAATAGGTTCATCATCTGCAGTTAAAAAACCAATTTTATTTGAGTTAGACTTTTTATATTGATCAATATTTTTAGCAAAAAAATATTGATTCATTTCGCTAATAAGATTTCTTTTGTCTGATCTATTATTGAAATATTTTTCACCTCCACCAATAAAAAAATCAATTTTACTCTTTGATAAATGATCAGCAATTTCATCATATTTATATCTATTATCAATATGAGCATAATAGGATGCAGGAGTAGCATGAACTATACTTGAAGTTACAACAATAGCAGTTGAGTAGCCTAAATCGATAGACATCTCTAAAATTGTTTCAACCAAATTACCCTTAGAATCAAGACCAATAACTTTATTATTTGTTTTTACACCTGAAGACATTGCAGTTGCACTAGCTGCAGAATCAGTAACTAAGTCATCTAAAGAATGAGTTTTTATTAGACCAACATATTCAGATCCTTCAAGTGCTGTATAATTATTGTTTGAGTACATACCCGATGAGATAGTTGAGAGTCCCATTCCATCTCCAATCATCATTATAATATTTGGAGGTTTTGAGTCTTGTCCAAAAATATTTACACTAGAACATAAAATTAAAAAAAGAATCAGTTTTTTATACATATTGTAAATGTAAATCTATAAATTAATTAATGTAAATTTTCAATAAGAGAATTTATAATTTTTGAATTTTTTTTCACGCTTTTTAAGATGTAATTGAAATTTATTTTACCAGATTTATTTCTTAACGCAGAATCATCTAACATAGAAAACACTTTAGAAAACTCATCAGAATCTTTTACAGAATAAACTCCGCCAAGTTTTAACAATTCTTCTGCTTCAGTAAAACCTTTATAATTTTTACCAATAATTACAGGACATGAAAAAACTGCAGCTTCCAATATATTGTGAAGACCATTGTTTGACATTCCTCCACCAATATATGAGACATATCCATATTTGTATATATGTTTTAAACTTCCGATAGAATCAATTATTAATATTTTTTTATTAAAATCACCTTTAGAATTTAAGCATGAAAATTTAACAGCATTATTTCCATATAAATTTTCTAATTTTTTTATGAAATTAGAAGTAATATCATGTGGAGCAATTATAGATTTAGTTTTATTTTCTAGAACAACTTTATTAATTATATTAATATCTTTTTCCCATACACTTCCAGCTATGAGGCATTTTTTATTATCAATGAATTTTTCAATTTTTTCAATGCTCTTATTCTCCTCAAGTGTCTTAATAACTGATGAAAATCTTGAATCTCCTGAGATGCTAATATTTTTTAAAGAGTAGTTTTCTAAAATATTTTTTGAATCAATATCTTGGACATAAAAGTAATTTATGTTTCTTAGTTTTTCCAAAAACCAAATACCGTAAAATTTGAAATAAAATTGAGATTTATAAAACTTTGATGATACAGAATAAATTAAAGAATTATTTTGTTTTAAGTAAAATATATAATTAGACCAAATATCATTCTTTATAAAAACAGCAACTTTTGGATTTACAATTTTTATAAACTTTTTTGCATTCGCAGATAGATCAATTGGAAGGTAAACCATAGAATCAGCAAACATATAATCTTTTGAATTTTCTAATCCAGATGGGGAAAAAAATGTTATGATAATTTTAAGATCATCTATTTTTGATTTTAAAGACTCAATTATGGGTTTTGCTATTTCAAATTCTCCCAGTGATGCAACATGAAACCAAATATTCTTATCTGAAGGATTTACTTCTTCTCTAAGTATTTTTAACGCATTTCTTCTTCCTTCAAAAAATAAATTTGTTTTAGATGAGAATATTCTTAAAGGTTGAGCTGACAAATAAGCCAGTATTATAAATATTTCATAAATATATTTCACTAAATACTTTTTCCAAAAATACTTTTTTAATTTTGTTTTAGATGAAAAAAATAAATATGGTTGACCTAAATGGTCAATACCGAAAGATAAGATGGCAAGTAAATAGAGAGATAAAAAAAGTAATTAATTCATCATCATTCATAAATGGACCAATTGTAAAAGATTTTCAAAATAATTTACAGGAATATTTNAATGTAAGACATGTNATNCCATGTGCTAATGGAACAGATGCTCTTCAAATTGCTCTTATGGCTCTTAATTTAAAAAGAGGTGATGAGATTATCACTACAAACTTTTCTTTTGCCTCAACAATAGAGGTCATTCTTTTACTTGGTCTCAAACCAGTTGTTGTTGATATTGATCCAAAAACTTTTAATATAAATCCAAGTTTAATACAAGACAAAATTACTGAAAGAACAAAAGCTATAATTCCTGTCCATTTATTTGGGCAATCATGTAGAATGGAAGAAATATTGGAAATTGCTAATAAAAATAATCTTCAAGTAATTGAGGATAATGCTCAGGCATTAGGTTCTACTTATAAATTTTCAAATTCTCAAAAGCAAATGTCTGGAACAATTGGAGATATTGCAACAACATCTTTTTTTCCATCAAAAAACCTCGGATGCTATGGAGATGGTGGTGCTATATTTACAAACTCAGATAGTCTAGCATACAAAATGAGAGGTATTGTTAATCACGGAATGTATGAAAGGTATTATCATGATGAAATTGGGGTAAACTCACGATTAGATTCAATTCAAGCAGCAATATTAAATGTTAAACTTAAATATTTAGATAAGTATAATAAAAGAAGACAGGAAGCAGCAAGTCTGTATAATAATAGTTTTGATAGAATTGATGAAATTGAAGTGCCGTTTGTTGAATCAGATATTGATTCTCATGTATATCATCAATACACATTAAAAATTCAAAATGGAAAGAGAGATGAATTAGCAGACCATTTACAAAAAAATAATGTTCCATTTGGAATCTACTATCCTCTTGGTTTTCATGAGCAAAAAGCATATAAACAAGAATTTATTTCCGATAATGATTTTCCTGAAACGAATAAAGTAAAGGATCAGGTTATTTCTTTGCCAATGCATACTGAGCTAACAAAAAAGCAGATTAATTTTATAACAAATACAATTACTAGTTTTTTTGAATAATTATTCATTTAAGTTACTTTAGTAAAAAACTATANATGAGAATAATACTTTTACTACTATCTGTATTGACTGTTTCAGCTCAGGACATATATATACATGCTGGAAAAATTTATGATACTAACTCNGGAAAACTAAGTTCAAAAAAAACTATTATAATTTCAGATAATAAAATCAAATCAATAGAAAATGGATATAAAGAAGCAAGTGACGTTGATATAAAGATATACGACTTAAAATCTAAAGTTGTAATGCCTGGATTGATTGATTTTCACGTTCATATTGAGGGAGAGTCTGGAGGCCCTGAGAGGTATATTAGTAGATTTCAAGATAACAAAGCAGATGTTGCTTTTAAATCTTCAGTTATTGCAAAGAAGACTCTTATGGCAGGCTTTACAACAGTCCGAGATGTTGGAGGTTCTGGTGTAAATATCTCACTTAGAAATGCTATTAATAGTGGAGTTGTTCCTGGTCCTAGAATTTTTACATCTGGAAAAACAATTGCTACTACTGGTGGTCATGGTGACAGAACAAACGGTCTTAGAGATGATTTTGTTGATGACCCAGGACCTGAGCAGGGAGTTGTAAATTCTATTGCAGATGCTNGAAAAGCTGTTAGATACAGATATAAGAATGGAGCCGATTTAATTAAAATTACTGCAACAGGAGGAGTAATGAGTTTAGCTAAAAATGGACAAAACCCTCAATTTACTGAAGAGGTAATAAGAGAAATTGTTAAAACGGCAGATGATTATGGTATGCATGTTGCAGCTCATGCTCATGGAGATGAGGGTATGTTTAGAGCTGTAAATGCAGGTGTTACTAGTATTGAACATGGATCAATTATGGCAGATAGAACAATGAGACTTATGAAAGAAAAACAAACTTATTTAGTCCCAACTATAAGTGCTGGTGAACATGTTGCTAAAATGGCCAGAATTCCAGGTTATTATCCGGAGATTATCATTCCAAAAGCTATTGAAGTTGGTGTTCAAAATAAAGCAACAACAAAGAAAGCTTTTCAAATGGGAGTACCTATTGCCTTTGGAACAGACGCAGGAGTTTATCCTCACGGAGATAATGCAGGGGAGTTTTTGTACATGGATGAGATAGGAATACCAGCAGAATACTCAATTAAATCTGCAACTATTACAAATGCAAAACTTTTAAATATGGAAAATATGCTTGGTCAGATAAAGAAAGGGTTTTATGCAGATATAATAGCTGTACATAAAAGTCCTACTGATGATATATCTACTCTAAAAGATGTGATTTTTGTAATGAAAAATGGTAAGGTTTATAAAAATTAAATCTTATCTACTAATACTTGATTATCAATTTTTTTTATTAAACCTTGAAGAATATTGCCAGGACCAACCTCATAGAATTCTTTAACACCATCATTTACCATTTTATTTACACTTTGAGTCCAGAGAACAGCAGCTGTTAATTGGCTTAGAAGGTTTGATTTTATTATAGATGGGTTAGTTACTGCACTTGCAGTAAAATTTTGATAAATAGGAAAGTTAGGAGTTTTAAACTCAGTTTTTTCAATACCCTTTTTTAACTCATCTGCTGCAGAGCTCATTAAGTCAGAATGAAAAGCACCGCTAACAGGAAGAACTAATGCTCTTCTTGCTCCTCTTACCTTTAGTAATTCACAAGCTTTATCAACTGCATTCACTTCTCCTGAAATAACTAATTGACCTGGACAGTTATAGTTTGCAGGGTTAACAACACCCTCAATTTCATTACATACAGATTCAACAATATTATCTTCTAAACCAAGTATAGCAGCCATAGTTCCATTAGTTTCTTGACATGCTTTTTGCATTGCGTTAGCTCTTATAGAAACTAACTTAAGTCCGTCTTCAAAGCTTATCGATTTGGATGCAACAAGAGCAGAAAATTCACCAAGTGAATGACCCGCACATACATCAGGTTTAAATTTATTAGATGTTAATGCTAATATTACAGAATGAATAAATATAGCAGGTTGAGTAACTTTCGTTTGTAATAAATCTTCACTAGAACCTTCAAACATTAACTCTGTTATGTTAAAATTTAAAATTTCATTTGCTTTTTTAAAAAGATCTCTAGACTCTGAGATCTCATTAAATATTTCTTGACCCATACCAGGTTTTTGAGAACCTTGACCAGGAAAAATATATGCTTTCATAGTTATTTCTTTATAAAAGTTAAAAAGGAATATTTAATTTCTTCATTATCCTTAAATTCATATGTTTCTTCACCAACCAATTTAAATTTATTAAGAGGAATATCAGGAAAATATGCATCTCCTTGATAATCCTTATAAATTCTTGTTAATTCAATCTTATCTACAATATTGATAGTTTGAGAGTATATTTCACCACCTCCAATTACAAATGGTTGAGAATCATTTTTGCAATGACTTATTGCATCTTCAATACTTTTACAAACTATTACTCCATCATGATGATACTCAGTATTTCTAGTAACTATAATATTTGTTCTATTTGGAAGAGGATTAGGAAGTGATTCAAAGGTCTTTCGACCCATTATAACTGAGTGACCTTGAGTCAATGCCTTAAACCTTTTCAAGTCTCTTGGAATATTCCATACAAGCTTATTATCAAGTCCAATAATATTATTACTTGATGCTGCAGCAATTATAGTAAGTTCATTTTTTATCATTTTTCTAAACTGAAATTTTTCCTTTAATTGGTGGATGAGAATTATAATTCACTATTTCTATATCATCAAACTTGAAGTCTTCAATATTTTTAATCGCTTTATTAAGTTTTAATATAGGAAGAGGCAAAGGTTCTCTTGATAGCTGCAGATTAACTTGCTCAAGATGATTAAGATATATATGTGTATCTCCAAATGTATGAATGAAATCACCTACTTCATAACCACATACTTGAGCAACCATATGAGTTAAAAGAGAATAAGATGCAATATTAAATGGGACACCAAGAAATACATCTGCACTTCTTTGATACATNTGACAAGATAATTTATTATCTGCAACATAAAATTGAAAAAAGGCATGACAAGGAGGTAATGCGGCTTTACCATCTTTTACATTATCACTAAATGACTTTTTGCTGTCAGGAATTATATTTGGGTTCCAGGCAGTAACGATCATTCTCCTGCTTGAAGGGTTAGTCTTAAGAGAGTTAATGACATCTTTAAGCTGGTCTATACCATCACTATTCCAATTTCTCCATTGGTGACCATAAATAGGACCTAGATCACCATTACTATCTGCCCATTCATCCCAAATTGTTACTCCATTTTCTTTTAAGTACTTAATATTTGTTTCACCATTGATAAACCAAATTAGCTCATGAATTATTGATCTTAAGTGCAATTTTTTTGTTGTTACAAGAGGAAATCCGTTTTTTAGATTGAATCTCATTTGATGACCGAAAACACTTATAGTACCAGTACCTGTTCTATCTTTTTTTTCAACTCCATTATCATTTATATGTTTAAGTAAATCTAAATATTGTTTCATTTTATACTTTTTCTAATATTTAATTCATCTCTTAATTTTGCCGCCATTTCGTAATCTTCATTTTGAATACTTTTTTCAAGCAACTTCTTAATCTTGTTTGAAGATATCTTTTTTATATCCTTTAGTTCATTGATTGTTTTATCAGATGTATCAGCTTTAAAAAAGCTATCGTCAATAAGATTAATATCTTCTGAATATTTTTCATTATCATCAAACCCAGCTTCATCTAAGATGCTTTTATCAACAAAAATTGGAGCATCAAACCTGAGAGATAACGCAATAGCATCTGAAGTCCTAGAATCAATTTTAATTATTTCATTATCTTTTTCACATACTAGGTTTGAGAAAAATACACCATCAATTAATTTATGAATCAAAATATGATTGATTTTTATATGAAACTTATCTGCAAATCCTTTAAATAATTCATGAGTTAATGGTCTAGAGGTCTTGATTTTTTTTTCAAGTGCTATAGCTATGGCCTGAGCTTCAAATCCTCCAATAACAATTGGTAATTTTTTACTTCCATTTATTTCATCAAGAATTAGAGCAAATGCTCCAGAAGTATTATCGCTGTATGATATTCCTTGAATTTTTAATTCTATCAATTCCATCTAAAAATATGATTGCACAAATTAATTAAATAAAATTTAAATCTCATTAGAGCAGAATAGGAAATATTTTTTTTATGATTAAATTCGCATAAAATTAATAACTATGAAGACAGTTCAGTTTAGACAAGCAATTTGTGAAGCAATGTCAGAAGAAATGAGAAGAGATGAAACTATTTATCTTATGGGTGAAGAAGTTGCTGAATATAATGGTGCTTATAAAGCATCAAAAGGTATGTTAGATGAGTTTGGAGATAATAGAGTTATTGATACTCCTATTTCTGAAGCAGGCTTTTCTGGAGTTGGAGTAGGTTCAACTATGGTTGGAGCCAGACCAATAATTGAATTCATGACTTTTAATTTTGCATTAGTTGGTATAGACCAAATAATTAATAATGCTGCAAAAATCAGACAAATGTCTGGTGGTCAATTTCCATGTCCTATTGTTTTTAGAGGACCAACNGCATCTGCAGGTCAACTAGGNGCNACTCACTCTCAAGCATTTGAAAGCTGGTTTGCTAACTGTCCGGGCTTAAAAGTAATTGTTCCNTCAAATCCTTATGATGCAAAAGGATTNCTTAAATCTGCAATNAGAGATGATGATCCTGTAATTTTCATGGAGTCAGAACAAATGTATGGTGATAAAGGAGAAATACCAGAAGGAGAATATACACTTCCTATTGGAGTTGCTGATATTAAAAGAAAAGGAAAAGATGTAACAATTGTTTCATTTGGAAAGATTATTAAAGAGGCTTACAAGGCTGCTGAAGTACTAGAAAAAGAAGGTGTTGAATCTGAAATAATTGATCTAAGAACTTTAAGACCAATAGATTATGCTACAGTAATTGAATCTGTAAAGAAGACCAATAGATTAGTTATTCTTGAAGAGGCTTGGCCATTTGGAAATATNTCCACAGACATTTCTCATAAAATACAAAATGAGCTCTTTGATTATCTTGATGCACCAATTGAAAAAGTAAATAACGCGGATACTCCTACACCTTATTCACCTGTTCTTTTAGAAGAGTGGCTTCCAAATAGTAATGAAGTAATTAAAGCAGTTAAAAAAGTGCTTTACCTTTAGAGTAAAGGAGCTATAACTAAAGCAACTACAGCAATTAATTTAAGAAGGATGTTAAGTGATGGTCCAGATGTATCTTTAAATGGGTCTCCAACTGTATCACCAACAACTGCAGCTTTATGAGCTTCAGTTCCTTTTCTACCTTGTTCTTCAATCATTTTCTTAGCATTATCCCAGGCACCCCCTGCATTTGATTGAAAAATTGCCATTAAAACTCCACAAGAAGTTACTCCAGCTAGTAGACCTCCTAACATTTCAGCACCTCCGACAAAACCAATAATAACAGGAACAGTAATAGCCATTAATCCAGGTAAAACCATTTCTCTTAATGCAGCTTTTGTTGAAATTTCAACACATTTACTGTATTCTGCAACACCATCAGCATCATTAAAAATCTTTAAGTCTTCATTTGTTGCTTTAGAAAGATCTGAGTCATATTTTCTCATAACTTCAAGTGCTGCTTTTAGTTTTGGAAGATCTCTAAACTGTCTTCTAACTTCTTCGATCATACTCATTGCAGCTTTCCCTACTGCTTTCATTGAAAGTGCAGAAAAGACAAAAGGTAACATTGCTCCAAGAAGCAATCCAGCCATTACTATTGGTTTTGATATATCAATTGAAGTAATTTCAGCTGTCTGCATAAATGCTGCAAATAATGCAAGAGCAGTTAATGCTGCAGAAGCGATTGCAAAACCTTTTCCAATTGCAGCAGTTGTATTTCCTACTGCATCAAGCTTATCTGTTCTTTCTCTAACTATAGGGTCTAAATCAGCCATTTCAGCAATCCCACCAGCATTATCTGATATTGGTCCATAAGCATCTACCGCTAATTGAATACCAGTATTAGCAAGCATTCCTACTGCAGCAATAGCTATACCATACAAACCAGCAAAATGGTGTGAAACAAGAATTGCAGCACAAATAAAGATTATTGGCAATGCTGTCGAAATCATACCAACTCCAAGTCCAGCAATTATAGTTGTAGCAGCACCAGTTTCAGATTGCTCTACAATTGAAAGAACAGGTTTTTTTCCAGTTGCAGTGTAATACTCTGTTACTTTACCAACTAATAAACCTGCAACTAATCCACTTATTGTAGCATAGAAAACTCCATTTGATGTAAATACAATTTCATTAAAGATCCAGGATTCAGGAAGTAAGTTTTGAATTAAAAAATAAGTAGTAACAACCATTAATCCAGCAGAAAGAAATTCACCTGTATTTAATGCTTTATGAGGATCTCCTCCATCTTTAACCTTAACAAAGAAAGTTCCAATTATAGACATTATAATTCCGGAGGCAGCTATATAAAGTGGAAGTAATACAGCATTAATTTCAATACCAGTGAATTCATTTAATCCAACATAGGCTGCGCCTAAAACCATTGCACCTATAATTGAACCAACAAATGATTCAAAAAGATCGGCACCCATACCAGCTACATCTCCAACATTATCTCCAACATTATCTGCAATAGTAGCAGGATTTAGAGGATGATCTTCAGGAATACCTGCTTCCACTTTACCAACTAAATCTGCACCAACATCAGCAGCTTTAGTATAAATTCCACCACCAACTCTTGCAAATAAAGCAATAGAAGATGCTCCTAATGAAAATCCTGATAACACTTGAATTACAGTATTAATATCAGTAAACATTGGCTTGTAAATAATGAATAAAGACCCAACTCCAAGAACTCCAAGGCCTACAACACCCATACCCATTACGGAACCACCAGAAAAAGCAATTTCAAGAGCTTTTCCAAGAGAATCTTGAGCAGCATTAGTTGTTCTAACATTAGCTTTAGTAGCAACTTGCATACCTATAAAACCTGCTAATCCAGAACATAGGGCTCCTACCACAAACGATACAGCTACTAACCAACTGCTTCCTTCATTAATTCCTTTAAAGGCTAATAATACAGCAGTAATTAATACAAAAACTGATAAAATTTTATATTCAGCTTTAAGGAATGCCATTGCACCATCTTGAATATTTTTTGCAATTTCTGCCATTTTTGCATTACCAACTGCCTTTTTAGAAACTGACAAGTTTTTGATAAAAACAAAAATTAAAGCTATAATTCCAGCTGCGGGGATAAGATATGTGTAGTCCATTTTTTAAATTTTGTCAAATATAATACAATGAGTCAAAGGGTAAAAATTATAAATAAAAAAAGGTGGTAAAAAACCACCTTTTTTTATTAATCTCAAAATTATGGGACTAATTTTTTACTAAATCGTAAGTCCACCAAACTGATCCAGCACCTCCTGATACATCAATTGTAACTTGCATTGTTGTTGTAGAAATATTAGTAATAGAATAAGATCTAGTTGAGGCTCCACCATCTTCGCCATTATTGTGAGCTTTTGCTAAAACTAGATAAGCTCCATCACCGGTAACTGTAACAACATCATTATCAAATGACCATGAAAATATTCCATTAATATATGGTGCAACAGGAGCGCCACAATAGTCACCGCTTCCGGTTTGCCAATTTTCAAGCCAAGTTTCAGAACCATGATTGATTGTCAAAGATCCATCAGATGAAAAAGTGTACACATCATCCTCTAAACATGGTCTACCACCACTAAAATTGTAATTCCACCAGTCACCAGCACCAGGATAAGGTCCAACTTTAAGGTTTCTTGGGCTCCATGATCCAATTAAGTAGTCAATGGTTTGAGGTCCTTCAATTGTAATTGATTGAGTAACTTGATCATCAGGACCAAGGATGGATCCACTCGCAGGAATTCCATATACAGTTAGTATAACAGTGTAAGTGCCTGCTCTTTCATATGTGTGAGAAGGGTTTGCTTCACTTGAGGTATTGCCATCTCCAAAATCCCAAACAAAAACCGAAGTATTCTCTAGCACAGAACTAAAATTCCATGTATATCTAGATTCCAAATCTTGACCTTGTTGAGATGAAGTAAATGATGCAACAGGATTTACCGCTGAGTTGGAAACAATAGTTTCAGCTTGATCGGAATCGTCTTTTTGACATCCCGAAAATAAGATAAGGGATGCAAACAAAATATAGTTTAAACTTTTCATTTTTAGATTTTTAAATTTAAATATAATTGTTTTTATTATTTGCAGCTTAAAAAAAAAATAAAACTTTAATGATTTTTGTGAATTTGATAAAAATGAATAGTATAAATTATTAAATTAACAAAAAGCTCCTTTAAATCATGTCAAAATAGTGATTTAATAAAATTTATAGCTCTTTTTTAATAAGTTCTAGGATTGTTTCATAATCAGCCTTATTTTCAACAAAATCTACATCATCAACGTTAATCTTTAATAATTTTCCACTGTTATAGTTAGTAATCCAAGCTTCATATCTTTCATTAAGTCTACTTAGATACTCAATGCTAATTGTTTTTTCATAATCTCTTCCACGTTTGTGAATTTTGTTGACTAAATTAGGAATACTACTTTGAAGATACACTAAAAGATCTGGAGGTTTAACTAAATTTATCATAGTATTAAAAAGAGATAAATAATTATCATAATCTCTCTGAGTCATTAAACCCATAGCATTAAGATTGGGCGCAAAAATAAATGCATCTTCGTATATGGTTCTATCTTGAATCACATTTTCTTTTCCATTATCTATTGAAATTAACTGTTTAAACCTACTGTTTAAAAAATATATTTGAAGATTAAATGACCATCTTTCCATATGATTATAAAAATCATCTAAATATGGATTGGCAATTACATCTTCGTAATATGATTTATATTTTAAACTTTTGGAAAGTTGTTTTGTTAAACTAGTTTTTCCGGCTCCAATATTTCCTGCTATTGCTATTCTCATAATTTTAGCCAAAATAGGAGGTTTTTTTTAAAGAAAAAAGAAGAATAATTTGAAATAATATTTTTTTTAATACTTTTGTTGGAAACAGAGGAAGGATTTGACTGATTGCAACCTCTTAAAAAAATTGCTAAAGCAGTAATTCTTTTACTCGCAATCTTTCATTTTTATTTCTCATAAATCTATTTTATGTCGTATTTATTTACGTCCGAATCAGTTAGTGAAGGACACCCAGATAAAATTTCAGATCAGATTAGTGATGGAATACTAGATAATTTTTTAGCTTTTGATCCTAATAGTAAAGTCGCATGTGAAACTCTTGTTACTACAGGTCAAGTTATTTTATCAGGAGAAGTAACAAGCAATACATATATTGATGTTCAAGATATAGCTAGAAATGTAATTAAGGATATAGGTTATAATAATGACCAATATAAATTTTCAGGTGAGTCTTGTGCTGTAATGTCTCTAATACATGAACAGTCAGAAGATATATTAAGGGGTGTTGAAAAAAATGAAAAAGAAGAACAAGGTGCTGGAGATCAAGGAATCATGTTTGGATATGCTTGTAATGAAACTGATGACGCCATACCTTTAACATTGGATATAGCTAATAGATTGTTGCTAGAACTTTCAAATCTTAGAAAATCAAAAATAATTCCATATTTAAGACCTGACTCCAAGTCTCAAGTAACAGTTGAATATGATGAAAATGATAATCCATTAAGAATTGACACAATAGTAATTTCAACACAACATGATGAATTTGATCAAGATGATCAAAAAATGTTAGATAAAATTAAAAAAGATTTAATTAACATTTTAATTCCAATTGTAAAGAATAGTTATTCTTCTAAAATTCAAAAATTATTTAATAATGACATTAAATTTCATATTAATCCTACAGGTAAATTTGTTATAGGAGGACCTCATGGTGATACGGGATTAACAGGTCGCAAAATAATTATAGACACTTATGGTGGAAGAGGAGCTCATGGTGGAGGTGCTTTTAGTGGAAAAGATCCAAGTAAAGTAGATAGAAGTGCTGCGTATGCTGCAAGACATATATCTAAGAACCTAGTAAAGGCTGGAGTTTCTGACGAAATATTAATTCAAGTTGGATACGCTATTGGAATTGCGGAACCAGTATCACTAAATGTAAATACTTG
>JGI20157J14317_10002870_pt1 | contig 14219 bp, 14 predicted proteins | sample COG_07_FD_14317 | JGI IMG/M metagenome (IMG submission 14317)
GTAATTTAAAAGTAATTTAAGTGTATATCTATGTCAAATACACTATTAAATATTTGTCTGTATATTTTTAATGGAACAATCTGTATTCCAGGTATAATAATGTTTTCATATTATTTAAATAAAAATCTTGATAATAAAAGTTTAGATATATTAAATTGTAGACAAATGTTGTTTTTATCCTTTATAACAATGATAAATTCTATGCTGTGTTTAGCATGTATAAAAAAATATAAATATGTTGTTTTTAATACAACATTATCATTATTTATATACAAATCATACAATATTATTTACATATCAAATATGTGTAATATATACAATAATTCAATATGGTATTATTATATTTATTCTTTAATACTAAATGGTGTAAATACAGTTACTTATATAATAGCATTAATACAATATACAGTAACACGCAAACAATTTAAAATTATAAACATGGATGACGATACTGTAAATGAAAATATATATGAAAATACGATGTACGATGTCCATAATAATCTAATAAATGACTAACTTATTTATTCAAATTATCTAAATAATCCCAATTATCATAGATTTGTTCGTCGCTTGGTAATATTATTGGGTTTGTTAATATAGTCAATTTTTTCTTTAATCTTAGTATATTTCTTTTTAGATTCTTATTTTTCTTGTAAAATTCTGTATTTTTTGTAGTTAACTTATTAATTTCTAATTTTAATTGTTCTAATTCATTTTTATAAATTTCAATTAATTCACTCATTAAATAGTTATAATAAATTTTTTTTAAGTTTAATTTAAAAATTATTTAAATCATTATTTAAATTAGCATACATTTGTTGTGAACCTGAAAATCCACTAACACTATTTTCAGGTTGATTATTTATTATATTATCATCTATTGGAACTTGTTCCACATTTTTATTACCCATAGGACTATTATTTGTATCACCAGCTTGATTGCCAAGAGCTTTTTTATCTGTTTTTAATAATAATTCAATTGTATTTATTAATTCTGTCTTGTCAGCACCTGAAAAAGAATGGATTGGTTTTGGTGAATTATGTTTGTAAAATTGGAAAGTAGGCATACATGTTATTTCACATTGTTCCGAAACTTCTTCACATACATCTACATCAATTTTTAAGACAGATAAATGTGAATTGTTTTTTCCTATATTTTCCACAATTGGAGATATAGTTTGACATGGACCACACCATTTTGCTGTAAAATAACATAGTGTTAATTCAGGATTATCGTTATTATGTTGTATTAATTGATTGAATTGTTCTTCATCTTTGACTTCAGTAAAAACCATATTATAATACTTAATAAAATTTATTCTTTATATATTTTAATTTAACTATAAATTATATTGAAGATAATAGTTTAATTATTAAATCTATTAATAGTATGTATGATATTACAATCATTGGTAGTGGTCCATCTAGTTTATTAACACTATTATATTTAGTTACTCATTATGGCGAATTAAACTATGTCGTTATTTCCCATAAATTCAAGTGCTTTGGATGTACTTATGGTGTATTTTTAGATCAAATTGAAGGGTCATGGATATACGACTATTTAGATAAAAATAAGTTATTTCCACACATTATTGATGTAGATGTAAATTGTTCAATAGAAAAAAACAATAAAACCCCTACTAAACTTAAATATGGTATATTAGATAACAAATATTTATACAATTCTATACTAGATATTATATCAATTTACAATGTCGATTTTATATCAGGTAATGTAACAAGTACTTATAAAAATAGTTATTATAATACCACCCTATTTAAACAAAAATTAAATACATATATTATTAATAGTAAATTTATAATAGAAGGAACTGGAAAACTCAAGCATATTGGAATTCATAGAAATAAACAGTACAAAACATTTAAACAATATTTTGTTGGATTAAAAATACAGTCTTTATATCACCACACTATATCTAATGTTATGTTGTTAGACTGGTATAACCCAATCGGCTACAACAATAAATCTTTTTCATACATAATACCATACAATTCTAATACATTGTTAATAGAAGAAACGGTGTTAATATGTGATTCAGATGAAGTTTGTAAATATGAACTATTACGTAAAAAACTGATATCTAGAATAAAAGAATATGATATTACAGTGTACAAAACCCTTAAATTTGAAATAGACAATATTCCATTAAACTATAATATCCCATTAAATACATCGGTTACATTTGGTATAGGACAAGCAGGAAATATTATTAATAATTTGTCTGGCTATACGATTGGAACAAATATTTATCACATACCAGAAATATGTGAAACTATTATAGAAACAAATTTTAATACAAAAAAGGTAATAGATAACTATTGGTGTCTAAAACGACGAATTATAAATAAAATAAATAATATTGGACTAAATATGATGAATGATTTAAGTCATCCCGAATTGGTTGATTTCCATCATTATTATTTCAAACACATTGTTGGAACATATAATTATAGGGTATGTTTTTTGAATTGTGATTCTAAAGAAGAGTTTGGGTGGTGGAAATTTATGTATAGTTTTAAGAGCTATTATAATTTTCCAATTAAATATTGGTTAAAGATTGGATATTATACTCTATTTTCTTAAAAATAGACATCCAAACATTGCTGGATGGTTAGTCTTTTTCTAGGGTCGCATTCAAGTAATGAATCTACTATAGAATTTATTTTTTTAGTATCGTTTTTCTCGGAATATGAACAACATCCATAGGTTACATTGTCTAAATACACATATTTCAAACTATACAACGTGCGACCCAAACAATAACTATCTATTTTATAAACACGTTCTCTTTCTTTTTTCAATAAATACTGGTTATATTTATCTTTTTCAAGGTCGGTTGCTTCTATTTTGGGAAGCCATGGCATAACACCCATTCCAACAAAATGGTGTGGAAAATAGTATGGTGTACCTCTAATATTTAACACATAATCATCAAATGGTTCTTTTGAACAAAAGCCAAAATCAATTAACTTGAACTGACGTGTATTAGTATTGATCATTATATTTTCTGGTTTAACATCTAAATGACATAGTTTGCGAGAGTGAAGGAAACTAAGCCCTTCCATAATTTGTTTTGAAAAATTAATAATAGATTTGACAGAATTCCAAAAGCTAAAATCTTGTTTATTATTTATATCATCGATAGTTTCATGGAGTTCTTTGTTTCCAGCATAATCCACATAAAAATAGATTAAGGTGTCATTGAACAATGTGATATCATTTGCTAATTCAAACACATGTTTGTAAAATCGTTCAGTTTTGTATAACACAAATGTAATATCATCGGGAAGAGCGTAATAGTTTGACCAGTTTTCTATCTGTTTTATAGTATCAATATGTTTAAGCTCATTATGCTTAGCATTGATTTTAGTAATTTTAATCAACTTATTTTCTTTTGGTTTAATAAATCCTTGGTAATGGTTTTTTCCAAGTACTATGGAACACGATCCAGTTTTGAAAATAGTGTCATTCATTTATAATATAACATATAAGTATTTTGCAATCAATTTTTAAAATCAAAGGAAATAGAAAAACATAAAATACGAATACATAAAATAATGAATAAACACTTGAATATACTGGAAAAATGATAAATGTTGTTTTATGATGCTTAATTTTGCGTAAAATCCAATTTTTATTTTAGGACCAAACAATTCATAGTTATAATATTTAATATAATCTAGTATTCCAGAATACAATATTTTAGAAATGTGTATTGCTTGTTGATGATTTGGATGTAATTTATCGATTCCGATTTGACTGTAAGCATATAATTCATTGTTCCGTTTTATTTGGAAATCAATACATTTTCTAAATGTATCATCAACACACGCTGATATAGTATATAGACTTAGGTCTATGGAGTGTTCTTTTAATTCATGTTGGGGAATATAAATTCGTGATGGTGTCATAGCATAATCTTCTTTAATATCTCTAATAAAATTTGTTAGCTGAAATGAATATCCTAATTTTTGAGCATATGGTTTTAGTTCATTTAATTTACCATTATAATAAGGGTTGTTATGGGACATTATTATTAACATTGTTTCCCCAACTATACCAGCTGAACCATCCATATAGGTTTCTAGTTCTTCATAAGTAGTGTATTGATATTGTTCAAGATCAAGTTTCATAGATTTGAAAAAACGTTCAAAAATATCTCTTGGAATATTTAATTCAGTAATAGTATTCATTAATGCTGGATAGACTTCAATATCATATGATTTTTCTATTATACCTGTATCATACATGTTGAAAAATTTAGATTCAAGTGTATTTAATACAACTATTTTAGTATTTAAACTTAATGTAGTGTTATCAACAATGCTATCGATTGTTCGTACAAATCCATAAAACGCACATATGTGCTTAAATATATGGAATGGAAAAAGCATTGCTCCTAAATAATAGGATTTAGAATGTTTCTTGAATAAATGTTGACATAGTTTGTACGATTTGTATAATTCAAACATACTATTAATACATTTTTTAAAATAAAAAAATAAACATAATCTAAATTCAATAACAAATTTAATCTATATTCTAATTTTAAACAATTAATATAATTTAACAATGAACGACTCGGGTCATCTTAATAGGTTTTGTATGGTTTGTTCCACGGTTTCTTGGTTGGCAAATAGGATTAATTATATATTTTGAATAGTTGTGTTTCATATATTTTGGAGTTTTGTAATCATCGTATTTCGTTTTTCCATTAGATGAAACGACCATTTCAGATGATGGATTAATATATTTCGAATGTTTTCCTTGTTGAAGTGAATTGATGGCAGCAAGGATGAGAAGTTGGTTCATCATGTTTGTTTGTGATATATAAAACTTGTAAAATCTCAATTCAATTTTATCCGTTCATACAATTTTAGATATATATGAATCATTATATTTTAGGAAACTATTATTAGCATCTTTAAAGCCACTAGATAATCGATAATAGTTCATTTTTTTAGAATCTATATTAACTGAATCTTGAATCATTTTTCCAATATTTTGTATGCCAGAACACAAATATGAAATATTAATCATATAATATAATAGAACAAAATATTTTTAAATCGTTATAAATAATAATAATAAAATAGTATAATTATATGTATTTATTTTCATATGGTTCTAATACACATGAAGACCATCTAAAAAAATTTGTTAAAGCCATGTATATTACAAATGGTACATTAAAAGACTATAAACTATATTTTAATCATTTATTTGTTTATGCTAATATAATGAAAGAAATTGGAAAAGTAACACATGGAACAATCCACAAAATAGCATCTATAACCGATAAATTAGAAGCAAAAGAAATATTTTGTAAATTGATCGATGTAGATGTATTAGGAGATGATAAAAAAAACTATAAATGTAAAACATACATATCTAAATTACCATTAATCAACCTGTTTGTATTACCTTACTATAAAAAATTGTTAGAAGAAGGTTACAAACATAGAAGCCTTGTAATGCCAGCTATAAACTCATTGTATTTGTTTATTATACATTGTTTTGGGTTAATCTTTGGAATGTACTTGTTGTTTTATACTAAATACAAATACATAGGTATGATATTGGTATTTATTGATTTTAGTTTAGTGTTAGATCATATGTTAGAATACAATGTCTACAATTCATTGCGGTCTAAATATAAACTATTAACAAAAATCAAAATATTTATACCATTTGTATTATTGATTACATATTTGATTTATTTATAATTATTACTTAAATATAATAACAGTAATAAAAATATGGGAACTGATATTTTAACATATATATTATTATCTGGAAAACAAGAACAAATTGACCATTTTATAAATCATCATCGTAAAACAGTGGATGATATGGAATTATGGGATTGTAAACAATTTTTAATAGATAATGAATGTGATGAATATTTAGAAAATCCAGAAATAGATACTTGTGGAAGATTTTATCAAGGTAAAAATTCAAAAGGAATTAATTGTATAACTTTAGTGGCAAAATATTCAGAATTTAATGAATCTATAAAATTAGTATGTAAATATTATAATGATTTAACTGTCATAATAGATGTAAGAGATGAAGATTATGATTATGGTATTGGATGGTTAGTTATTAAAAATAGATATGTATTAGGCGAAGATTATATATCATTATCGCACGTAAGTAACTTTGAAAAAGAAGTCACTAATAATATAGAAATATATGGCGAGAATCATCTCATAAAAGATGCGATTGATGAATTAAAATTAGAATTCAATACATATGATATAGAAGAGTTGGATAAAAATAATATAACATTTACAAGTATAGAAATACCAGAATATCATAAAATACTAAAATTAATAAAAAAACACAGTAATTTACATATTGTTTATAGATATACTGGAAATACACCTCATAAATTTGTTGGATATGTTGTTTATAAAAATAAACATATTATTTCCGATCAATTTTTTAATTTAAATAAAGATGAATATAGCCATTTTTATATAAATTATTTTGAATATAGTAGTTTAGACGATTATATTTCCAAAAATGTTATGAACTTTATATAAGAAAGTCATAATAAATATCGTTATATTCTATTTTCTCATACTTAATATTATGTATATCTAAATTATTTACTAATGTGTTAATGCTTTTTTGGTTATTAAGTTGAAATCCAATCAACACTTTTCCTTTGTATCGATTTGTTTTTTTGATGTACTCAAAATGAATAATGTCAGTTTCTGTATCTAGTATATTATTTATGAAATGTTTCAATTGTCCTGGGGTTTGACTAAATTCAATCATAAAATAATGTAGCAACCCCATATATTCTAGATTTAAACGCATTATTTCATTGTATCGTGATATATCATTATTTCCCCCTGATAACACAACTACTATTTTTTTATTTTCCAAATTATAGTCATTACTAAGCTTTTCTAAACATGCTATACCTAATGCTCCTGCTGGTTCTAGTATAATCCCATCATCTTGATAGCAATTAACTATTTCGTGACATAATTTTAGTTTAGAAACACTGTATAATGAATCTAAATTATTGTAACATATATCAAATGTTTTATCACCAACTTTAGGTACAGAAGCTCCATCAACAAATGTATCTATGGAGTCAAATAGCATTGGTTTCCCATAATCAAATGCTAATTTTAGACTTTCTGCGTTTTCGGGTTCAACGCCAATTATTTTACAATCTGGGTTTATTGCTTTTGAGTAATTGATAATCCCAGAAATGAGACCTCCTCCACCAACTGGTGATATAATAAAGTCTGGACTTGTTTCTTTATATATTTCATAGCATACTGTAGATTGACCATTTATGATATCAGTATCATTGAATGGGTGTATAAAGAGTTTATTTTCTTTTTGGGCAGTATCCATTGCTTCTACCAAACATTCTTGTAAATCATTTCCATATGTTTGTATAGTAATATTGTGTTTACCATAGTATTTTATTCTATTAATTTTTTGTAATGGGGTTGTATTTGGAACATATATAGTTCCATTTAAATTAAGATTGTTACAACTATAGGCAAATCCTTGAGCATGGTTTCCAGCGCTAGCACATACAAGTCCATTTGAATTTTGATAACTATTATCATGGATTACCGATTTAATTTTATTTAACGAGCCTCTAATTTTAAAGGAACGTGTTATTTGTAAATCTTCACGTTTGTAAAATATGTTGGTATTGTACATTTTGGAAAGGCGCTTATTCAATTCTAATGGTGTAACCATTATATCATTTCTAATAATGTTATGACATATTTGTATCATTTTTAGATATGACATGGTTGACAAATTTAATGTAATGATTATCATAATAAAATTGATTTTAAATATTTTCAATTTTAATATATTAAAGATGACGCTCAATCCAGTAAAAATTTCAAGATATTTAAGATTAAAACATCATCTTAAAATGGATGTTGAACAATGCGAGCTTTTAGTAAAATCATATACAACTGGTTCAAAAGAATTACAAATACAAATTTCTATGATATTTATGGTATTGTTTGAATTATCGATTGAAACAATTAATGAATTAGCTAAAGATAGTTCATCATCGGTAAATACAGTAGATACCACAATTAAAGAATTGAGTGGAAAAATAAATACATTGGCAAAAGAAATTACCGAATTAAGATTACAAAATGAAGAATTGAAAGAGAATTATTGGAAATTGAATCAAAGTGTCGTAAAGTCTAAATAATTTATTTATTTAGTTTATTTAGTTTTTTTAATTCGCGGAGTTTTTTTAGGTTGTATTTATTGACATCTCCTCTAAATAATACAACAAAAAATATAGAACTAATCATCAATAAATATAAGACAATAAGAACCATACTATAATAATAAATAAATGTTCTTTCCCATGATTTACTACAAACACATTTATTTATGACTATATTTTGACTGTATGTAAATAACGCATATACATTAACAAATCCAAATATAGAAAACACAGTTGATAAGAATTGGAACAATTGTGATGAATAGGTTACATTACCAACATATACAATTGTAAATACTACAATTCCAACAATTGTTATTAATGAATAGTATTTGATATAGTCTCTTCTCCAATCTTCAGAGCATTCACACGTTATTTTTTCTAATTTTAGCACATAGTTTACTATTAATAAATTTACTAAAAACGAAATAAAGATTGAAATCATTTTTCCAGATAACATTATACAATACTAATATATTTTATTTACATCTAATCATTTTTTCACGTAAATAAGCTACTAATGATAGTCTCGTATAATCTTTATCAATTGGTTTAATTTTTGTATTACAATGCCATTCATGAACATCCATTGCTAAAAAATCTCCATTTCTAACATCGATTGCACATTTAAATTGAGGAAATCCAGTACAACCACCTTCATATCTTCCTTCTTCACACACTATTAAATTACCAAAACCTTGCTTTAAATCTCCAGCATCTCTATGTAATGCTGTTCTCCAGTTGTAATTTATAGTGACTGTACTAAAAGCGGTATCTTTAATAACATACTTGGTTTTATTTGCTTGTTCATATTGGATTTTATAGTTTACAGGAATTAATTTCTTGAATTGTTTATCAATACATTTGATAAATGGTAATACATTATTCCATTTTTCGACTTGTTGCGATGTAAACGCTGTTGTTCTACAATTTGGAGCACCCACCCCTAAATTTCGGTCACGCTTATCATAAAACCCAATAATATTACTTCTAGATATATTACCAAGGCTATTTTTAACAAGTTTTCCAGTTAATTTAGAAATATAAGCTAAAACCCTAAATTTACTTTTTCCAACCAACTGATTTTCGTTATTAGCATATGACGGCATTTTTTTTAAATCTATAACACCGGCTGATGCGCCTCTATTATCATGAGTTTTTTTTGCGGCTTCTTTCAAATTATCTAATGCCACTTTACACAGTTTTTCTGGCAATACATTTTTTCTAAATTTGAATAATATTTTTTTAGTGTTATTTTCATCATAATAATAACAATCGCAATCATAATCAACTATGGTCTTATAATGTTTTTTATCGAAATACTCTCCTTCTTTTGATTTCATGTGTTCATCTGTTAATAACTTTTTAGCAATTATAACTTTAACATGTTTCTTTTTCATCGATAATTTTTGTCTTTTATTTCTAGAAATATTTTTGCTTCTTTTATTTCCAACATATGACTGTATATTTAAACTTTTACCTTTTTTAGGGTTTCCATAAAATGTATTTTTGCTTCTATTCATTCTTTTTTTAGGTAATTCAGTTAAACTTTTGCTTTTTGCTTTTTTAGTGGTTTCAGTTAAACTTTTTCTTCTTTTTCCTTTTTTAGTGGTTTCAGTTAAACTTTTTCTTCTTTTTCCTTTTTTTCTATATTTTTGTTTGTCCATTAATAATAGCAAATATAAAAAATATAATTATTTTATTTTATATTTATAATGCTAACAAAAAAGAATTTATTTAGACGTGTTAATAAAAAATCATCAAAATTAAATAAATATCTTAAATTGCAAGGAGGATCACCACCACCACCACCACCACCACCACCACCACCACCACCAACAATTGAAATCATCGAGGAATTATTACAAGTAGATGCTACTCATATTAAGGATCAAATACAAGAAGCAGATGATGAATATGTAGACGATTCAACTCAATTAACTGTATCAGATATACATATGAATTATATAGTTTCAAATATGTATGTTAATGATTTTTTGAATTGTGATATGGAGGACGACGATGATGATGAAATCTATCGTACTATAAAATTATTAACAAAATATCCCCCAGATAAGAATAATGGAGGATTTACATATAATGAATATTGTAAAATAAGAGAATATAATTCTATATTTGATGAAGAAAAATTTGTAGATGCTGATTCTGAAGATATTCCTATTTTATTGGATATTCAAAATGTATCCATAAATGGATTGAAGATAGATATACCGGACTCATTTCCGCAAGATATTATATATTTAACCGGTTGGTATTATGGTGAATTTGTGTGTGAAGTCATATTATTATTAGCAGAATTACAGGTGAATAATACATATACAATGAAAAAAATTGATACGCGCATTAACCGTCTTTTAAACAGTTTTTATAATTCTTTTGGAATTGAATATATAGAATTACATGAAATGTCTGATACTGAATATAATAAATTCTTTGATACATTATTATATGATTTTAAAACTAACTATAAAAGTTTAGAAACATCAATTGGTGATGGATACAAATTAGTAAATTTAGATAATCATAACCTTATATATGCTTTATTAGATGGAACCCAAAAATATGTATACACTGAAGATGTATGTGAACCACTATTAGAACCTTGGAATATTAATGACAAAATATTATTTGATATAATTATTAAAGAAGATAAAGAACACCCAGATATTCCTACAATTCACAAAATATTTTTAACAAAACCAGATGACAGTTGGGGAAATAATTATGAAATAAATATTTATGAATCTAATTATAATATTGAAACAAATCCTATAAAAGAATCTTTATTAGAGAAAGGAAACATAATATTTGATATTAAAACTGTTTTTAAAAAAGGTATTTTAGCTGAACACATTACAAAAGCAATGGAAGACGAGAAAAAAATATTAGCCACATCAATGAGTGATGTATCAAAGAATGGAGGTGGAATAAAAAGAACATTAAAAGGTGGTACTGGTCCTATTCTTATCAAGGATTGTTTGCCTATAAAAAAGTTATTGTATGGAGATAATGATAAAGATGTTAAAGATAAAGAGAAAGATTTAGATGGTGGAAAACATGATGTATTGAATAGACATATGTTGTATGATGGAACACATGATTTTCATACAGATCTTAAGAATTTTACTGAATCTAATAATGTATTGCCAGGTAATTTTATGAATGCGAAACGTAAATCAACAACAACTAAGTGTAATGAGGCATTATATATGTATAAATGTCTTCATGGTGAAGATGGATATTGTATTAATAACAATGTACCTATAGAAAATGGATTAAGGGTTTTTTTTGATAATGATTTTAAATCTAAATCTGATGATGATAATTTAGTAAATATGATAGGAACATTTGATATGGGTACACACGCAGATAAATCAAAATCATTCAATGGTCCAAAGTCTAGCGGTATATTTCCAAAAGACGAAAATGGTAAATTTACCGATGAAGCATTTGTGTCTGTTACAAAGGTTTGGGATTCATCAACGGGCGAACAGATTACCGATATATACAAAGGAGATAACCTTGAAGATAATATTCCATTATCGATGCAAGCCCATAATTTGATATCATTGTATGTGTTTTGGAAATATTGGATAAAACAATACAATATAGAATATTATTTAGAAAAGGAAAGGGCCAGAATACCATTTCTAAATGTTACGAAGAGAAACGGAAACCAAAAAGGAAAATCGAAACTTGCCGCTTATTTTTCTGTTTTAGATTTTAGTGATGGACACATTAATCCTGTTGCTGGTATGGAAGTTGTTTCTTTCAAAGACCAAACCACACTAACACAATACGGACTAAAATCAGATAGAAACGGTAATGTCAGTTTAGCAATAGATATAAAAGAAATTAGGATAAAAAAAAAAAACAATTCATCAAAGCAATTATTTAATCAAAAATTAACGAAACAAAAATGTTGGATTGAATTTACAAGTTGGCTAAAAGCAAATTTAGAAAAAATACAAATAATAAAAACAAACAAATTAGCAAAAAAAATCAATGTTGATAGAATAATTAATATTATTATGTTTTGTGTTAATCAAATAAATATTATAGAACCAACAATTGGATTAAGGTTTGTATGTAAAAAAAGAGGTACAGGTGGTTCAAGTATTGATGATGATATATTTGATTATTTAAATAAAGTTGTAGGGGGAAACATCAATGTATTTACAGAGAAAGACAAAGAAAAAATTCAAACAAAAGGTCTAAATGAAGAGGAAAAAAGAGAATATATACAAAAATATATATTGATTATTATGGTATGTTTGATTATTAAGCATAGTGGAGATACTACACAAACGTATTTAAGTGATATTTGCGATACATTTTCGTATTCTGAAGATCAGATGTTTATTTGCTCAGCATTGTTAGATAATAATAAATTGATAACATGCAATCAATTAAAACGAAAAAAAGATGATAAATCTAAATGGCCTTTTAATAAAACAGCCACTACAGCACAAGAAACAATACCAATATTTAAAGAAAAATTGGGTAATGATACTGGAAATATTAATTATACAATGACATATCAAATTAAATCTGAATTATTTGAAGATTTTTTACAAGTACAATGTACACTCCCTTCTGGTGACAATGCTGTAGACACACAGAAGAAAGACAAGTTAGAAAAAAATGGCATGGTAAAGAAAATAGACATTTTAAATTATATTACCGGTGAATCTGATAGCAAATTTGTATTAAAATCAAATGGTTATGTATTGTTTGCGAATGCTGTATTAGACTATTGGAAAAACTCTAATATAATATTTAATGCTTTAGATATTTCTATAAAAGAAATTATAGATTCATTAAATATTATAAAAGAGTCATCTAAATCAAAAAAAATTTCAATATTTAATCTTGAGGACTATCCATTTTATGTCATTAATAATTCAGATAAAGAATTATCAAACAGTCAAATAGATGATATAAAGGAAGTATTTAAAAGTGACAAAACTAAAATATTTCACTTTAAAATTAATGATAATAATAAAATAGAAAAAGTGACCGATGAGGAACCAGGAACTATTTATTGTTACCCATTAAATGAAAAAGCATTCAAAAAATTATTTCAAATAAATAACAAATACTCAACGAATAATATATTACCATTCGATTTTTCATTTTTGAAAACATTTAAAAAAGGAAATATTCATACTATAAATTTTAGGAAAGAAAGCGACAAAATTGATAAACTAATACAAACATTAACAACGGGAATTAAGGTAGAAAAAGAAATACCAGAATCTGTTGGTCGTAAAAAGAAAGAAGATACATCTCTAAAAATAACAACTCGGTCTGTAGGAAGAGATGGAATTAATAATTTTGATGAATTAACTATAAATGAATATTTCTCATATGTAGTATCAAAAATAGTTATATCAAGCATAAAAAGAACTGTTGCTATAAATACATATTGTGATAGTAATTTATTTGTTCTTATGGAAAAATTAATAATTTCATATACTTCAAATATTCAAATATATAATGAATTACATTTAGATAAGGACTTAAAACCACCTGCTGATGGTGATGAACCTAATTTTTATTCTGAATGTAAAAAAATAGTAGGTATTATAAATACTTCTAGTACAGGAAAAATTTATCCAATACATCTTTTCTTTAAAGAAATTGATAAGTTTGATGTTACAGACACTAATGTATTAGATATATTAAATGAAGATATAATTAAAACATGGAGAAATGACGATAGTTCCGATCCACAAAAACCTAAATATTGGACGGTTGATACAATTGTAAATGAGTTTAATGATATTAAAAATACAGTAATAGAATTCAAGAAAATAATATGTGTGATAAATAAAAGAAATCCAGACAATACATTATCTATTAATGGATTAACCGATATACACACACAAATAGTAACTCACGAAATAAAGAAAAAAGTTATTAGTATCATCGAAGACA
>JGI20157J14317_10002871_pt1 | contig 14219 bp, 10 predicted proteins | sample COG_07_FD_14317 | JGI IMG/M metagenome (IMG submission 14317)
GGCATTGAATTTGCTGATGAAATCTCTCGGCTAATTTGGTCCGGCACCAAAAACTGGCACGAAGGCACAAAACTGCAGGACGCAGCAAGCAGATGTAAGCTTGATCTTGGCTCTATGGATGAACAGATACAGCAAGAGTCATCACGCTTAGAGGCGGCGATACAAACCAACCAGAAAGCGCACGATGCTGCAGGACACTGGGGTGTACCCACCTGCGGATACAAGGGCCAGGCATACTTTGGCCAAGATCGCCTAGATGTGCTGCTGTGGGCGCTCAAGAAGGACGGGCTGAAAGAGCGTTAGACAAATGCGTACAGCCGAGTACCAAAGCCGCAAGGCTCGTTTCCCCACGCAAAACGCAACAGCTCCATAAACTGGATAGGCCATAGTACTAGGGAGACTTTATGTAAATGGAGCGGGAAACGAGACTCGAACTCGCGACTTCCACCTTGGCAAGGTGGTGATAGGGTCATAATTTCTCCAATATAATCGGCAACTTATGAGCGTTGACCGCGCTTTTATTAGTTGCAAACCGGACATCTTGCTCGCTTCTATCAAAGTATTAGAGGTTGTAGCCACGGTAAGACCGCATAAAGCCTAATACGTTCCTACCCGCAACCTTGGATCAGGCAACACCGGTGATCTGTTACGGCGATCGTCCACAGAAAAGCCCCCAACCTCTCGATGAGCTTGGGGGCTTTCGGTAGCAGATTCTTTGTCAGTTCAACCGACTAGAACTCGTATCTAACACCGAGACGTATTTCACTCAGCGAAGCCTCACCAATACGAGCTTCTGGCTGATTGCCAGGCGTTACGTTATTGGGAAAGTTCACCTTGCGCAGCACGCCCCATTCATCGTTTAGCAAGTTCGTCAGGTTATCGATGATCATAAACACCGAGGCCTTGCCGGGCCCAACTGAAAACTCTTGCTCAACCTTCAAATCCACCTTGCTCCACCAAGAACCCTCTAGGCTGTTTCGTGCGCCACCGGGCAGCAGAACGTTATTGCCTTCAAGGTAAGGCGTGAAGTTAAAGATCCCGTTACCGCCCACCGCTAGGCTGTACGACGGTCCTTGGTTGGCGGACGCATACATTGACACTGTTGTGTAGTTGTCGCCCAACAGCATCTTTTTCCAATCTAAAATCAGCGTCATGCGATGTTTGATTTCGTAGTTGGATGTAGAAAGCCGCTGCTCTTGTGGATTAAAGAACGCACGATTCTGATAATTCGAGAATGCGACAGAACTCGTCATCGGCTGCACATCCTCTGCATCGGTATACGCGTAGCCGAAAATCGCAGACAAACCGTTACCAAAATCCTTATCAAGCGAAAACGAGGCAACCAAACTTTGGTTGCCTTCACTGCTGTTAGTCAGAACAAACGATGGCTCACGAACGCTATCGTAAACGGCATAACCTTCGTCGTTGAGTCCGGTCGGCTCCAGATCGCCGCGCAGCACAATGGCCGTATCATTGCCTCGGGTCACCAACAAGTCACCCTGCAACATCAACGTTTCGTCGACCTGATACGTTACGCCTATCGCGGCTTTGAAGTCTGAGGGAAGCTCGAAATTTGGATCAAGATAGTTGATCTCAAAATTATCGCCGCCCCCCCCTGCAACAGCATCGTACAGCTCTTGTGGAATACCATAGCCTGGGCCTGCTGGCACGCCTGATTCGAGGCCTGCATAAACAACATCGGCATCGAACAATGAACGGGTACCATCCGTGTAGCCGAACGAACGACCACGCTGACCAAACTGTAGAACGTTATTATTTGAGTAGTTGTTCGACAACCAAACATTCGGGTTGCCACCAGAATAAATGCCCGCGCCGCCACGAATCGTCGTACGCTCATTCATCAAGTATGTGAAGCCGACGCGCGGTTGCAGCAAACCTTCACCATCAACATTCGTGCCATTAGAAAACCCATAGTCAGCGAGGAATGTTGCGTTCGTCGCAGGCTTATCGTCAGACGTATACCAGTCGTAGCGCAGGCCAATCATCAGCTCTAGATCATCTCTGAGGTTGAACTCGTCTTGTATGAAGAGCGTGCTGACTTCATAGCCCCAATCCGCTGCGGCGTCGCTGGCGTTATTGCTTGGCGCATTGTTGTAATAAATGGCATCTGCAAAGCCATTGCGGAAGTTATCGATACCATCGAACCGTATTTCTGTATCTGAGTGCTGTACGAACAGGTTGAAGATATCCAGAGATTCGTATTCAAAACCCGCCGTAATGGCATGATTGTTAAAGTCATAAGTGCCACGCAGCGAGAAACTATCCACTTCATAGTTCAGCTTGTTGGACTGACGGGAATCATCGCCGCCCAAGTAAACATCAACATCCGGCAACTCAACGCGGATTTCGCCGAAGTCTGTCCCGCCCACAGACAATTGCCGATTATCCAATTCGAGGTGGCTCACGCGCAGTTGCGTTGAAAACCGATGATTCCAATCAGAAAAGAGCGTCCCGACGTAGGATGTAAGTTCCGAGCCGCGTTCATATAGGTGATTCGAGAATTCGAATTCGTTTAGATCGCCATCAGAGGGCACGATATTAAAACCGCCATTGTAGTTGTAAGTAACCGACGCACGATGATTCTCATCAATGAACCAGTCTAATTTCACCAGCAACTTTTCGTCCTCGTTGTCAAAGCTGCTTGGGATACCACCGGGATTGTACTGGTAAAGCGTTTGAGCGATGTCGACGATCTCGTCGAGTTCGGCCTGCGTTACCGCGACTTCATTGATCGCGCCCGAACCCTGGGGGCCTCGAGAAAACAGGTTCGCGCCTTCAAGATCTTCGTAAGCGGCGAAGAAGAACAAACGATCCTTAATGATAGGACCGCCAAGCGAAACACCACGACGCTGTTCATCGTAATCGCCTAGCGCAATGTCGCTGCCCTCGAGGGAATCGCCGCTGAGACTGTCGTTCGTGAAATCATAGAAAAAGCCGCCAAAGAATTCATTGCTCCCCGACTTCGTAATCGCATTGATGTTGCAAGCCGTGAATCCGCCGTACTGGGCATCAAAAGGAGCCAATTCCACTGACACTTGGTTAATTGCGTCGTAGGAGAACGGCATACGCTCGGTAGGATAACCATTGGAGTTCAAACCGAACGAATCGTTCATTCGCACGCCGTCAACGGTGAGGCTGTTGAAACGAGAATTCTTTCCGCCGCACTGGACTGCGTTGATATCGCCGCGGGACTCGTCAACAAAGATCCGGGCGTCTCGGCGTAACACGTCTGCAATGTTGCGGTTGATCGCCGGAGCGTTGCGCAGGGTTTCTAGGTCGAACGTTGCGTTTGGACCAAGTGCTACTTGTGTCAACATGCGAGTCGCTACCACGACGACTTCATCCATTTGCTGCGCGGACTGTACCTGAAGCGAAATGTTGGTCGTCTTACCAAGATCCAGTGCGATCCCGTTTCGTGACGCGGTGCCGCCGTCGGGTGCGGTGACCGTGACCTCATAGTCGTTCGCCACTTGAAGGTTACGCACCGTGAAGATGCCATTTACATCGGTGACAGCTGAACGCTGTAACGAGGTGCCAGCGTTGCGCACCTCAACATTCGCATCGCTTACGGCACTTCCTTGTGCGTCTACTACCGTCCCGCGCAAGGAGGAAGCAGTATCCAAGGCAAGGGCGTTAGCGCCCAGAAGCACCCCTAGACCCGCAAGAACAATCTTGAGCCCGCGTAGTGCGCGAGCAGTCAGTTTCGTCATGTTTTTCTCCAAAATTAAATAAGCCTTACCGCAACTCACTTCGGTCTTTTCACTCACCAATGACTTTGCGTCCTGCGGCGGGCGAACGTTATCGCCGGTGTGTTACACCGAAATTTCAACACCGTGAATTCTTAAAAATGAGAGGTGATTTGCTATGAATGCCGAGGCAATTTGGAGGAAACGAGGGCAACCGAGACAACAAAAACCGCAGACAAGCCAAGACAGGCAACCAGACCGTATGACTGATACATCCACCCAGAACACACCGTACCCAGTAGCCGGCCTGCGGCATTCGCCATGTAGTAAAATCCGACATCCAGCGACACGCCATCGGCATCTGCGTAAGAAACGACCAAAAAAGAATGCACCGCCGAATTCATCGCAAACACTAGGGCAAAGAGAGCAAGTCCGATCACCACAACAGCCGCCGGATCAAACCCTAGCTGTAAACAGGCAGCTATGCCCAGCGGCACCAGTGCCAGCGTCAGCCCCCAGAGCAGCGCCGTTCGCCCATCTGGCACCCTACCGTCGAGCCGAGGGGTAATACTTGGCGCCATGGCTTGGATGAATCCGTAGCCAATAATCCAAAGAGCTAAAAACGTACCCACGGATACACTTGACCAACCCAATTCAAGCTGAAGAAAGACAGGTAGCGCAACCACGAACCAAACGTCTCGGGAACCAAAGAGAAAAAGCCGAGCCGCAGATAACTGGTTGATCCGGCGACTCTTAGATAGAAGGTCAGAAAACTTCGGCTGAAATGAGGCCTTGCCCATGTTTCTATCCAAAAGCAGCAGGGCTAGAATGCCTACCAAACCGATAGCCATAGCCATAGCGGCAATAGACGCACTAAATCCGATCGATGCCAGCCCTGCACCACCAACAAAAAAACCAACACCCTTAAGCGCGTTTTTAGACCCAGTGAGCCAAGCCACCCAGCGGTACAACCTGCTTTGATTGCTACCTGCAACCAACTTCACGCTGCTTTTCGCACCCATCTTGTTAAGGTCTTTGGCAATACCCGAAAAGGCTTGTGCAACCATAACGTAGCTTACAGATAGATAACTAGCATCGACCAAGAGCATGCTCAAGGCGATCACCTGAAGAAAAAGACCGCCAATCACTGTGACTGCAAGACCGGTCCGTGCAGCGAGCCAACCACCAAATAAGTTAGTCACTACACCAAACAGCTCATAAAACAAAAAGAGGAGGGCAATATCCATGGGGCTATAGCCAAGCGTGTGGAAGTGCAGTACGACAAGCATGCGCAATGCACCGTCTGTCAGGGTAAACGCCCAGTAGCTGCCAGTGATTAGAGCGTACTGCCCCATGCTTAACCGGCGATAGCGGCTTTGCTGACCAGTTCCATCATGCGCTGGACATAGCCTATTTCGTTGTCATACCACACCAGTACTTTAACGTGTCGATCATCAACCACGAGAGTCGATTGGGCATCGACAACCCCTGATCGCGTATCGCCCAGGTAATCGGCAGAAACCAAGGGGCGCTCTTCGACACCTAGGATGCCCTGCAAATGCCCTTCCGCCGCGCGTTTCAATACTCGGTTTATTTCATCAACCGTGACGTTTTGTTCCAACTCAAACACACAATCCGCAAGCGAGGCATTGGCGAGCGGTACGCGCACCGCGATGCCGTCTAATTTTCCACGAAGCTCAGGAATAATATCAGTGATTGCCGTGGCGGAACCCGTTGTGGTGGGAATTAATGACAAGCCACTGGCGCGTGCGCGGCGAGGGTCTTTATGAAATGCATCTAAAACACTCTGCGTATTAGTGATGTTGTGAATAGTAGTGATTGATCCGTGCCGAATGGTGAACTGGGCATGCAGCACACTGATGACAGGGGCAATGCAATTCGTAGTGCACGATGCGGCTGTGACTAACTGATGACGCTGCGGGTCGTAGAGATGATCATTAACGCCCACAACGACATTGAGCACGTCATGCTTGATCGGCGAGGAGACGATTACATTGTTGATACCATTGTGTAGGTAAGGTTGCAGCGCTTCGCTGGTCTTAAATTCGCCGGTGCAATCCAACACGATATCGATACCCAGATCTTGCCAGGGCGTGTCTTCTAATTGCCGATTAGAGGAATAAGACATTTCGCTGCCGCCCACCGTAAGAGTGTCACCTGTTGACCGGACAGGCACATTCCACCGACCTTGGATGGAATCAAATTCGAGTAAATGAGCTGCTGCTTCAGCATCTCCTGCGACCTCGTTGACGTGCACAATGTTAACGTTTGCAATGGAGTGAGCGGCCCGCATGGCTAATCTACCAATCCTGCCAAAGCCGTTAATGGCTATTCGCTTACTCAAGTAAACCCTCCGTCATAACCTACCCTTCGAGTCCAATCCTCACTCCAATGTTCGCCCTAAATTATGACGCTAATTTGACAACAATTGGTTTTCTTCGATGCTTTGAAGGCTCGCAGCCGTCATTCCTATGAGCGTTGCCCTAATGGGCTGTCCCCAATCGTAGCGAAACCGCAATCATTTCGTAACCAACTTGAAGTCATTTCTTCACGCGTTGGTTATCTCACCTTGTGAAAGTCTCTTAATCAATAATTGGAGAAAAAAATGAAAGCTGCGTACTTTGGATTAAGCCTCTTGGCTGTTGCCGTTAATGTTGCTGCACAAGCAGAAACAAATCTTATAGAAGAAAGTATTGTCGTGGGCACTCGAGCATCGCTCATGTCTGCTATCGATAAACAAGAATTGGCTGACGGACTCATTTCTGTTGTGGATTCAGATGCCATGGGAGACTTCCCCGACACGACTGCAGCGGAGGCTATTCGCCGACTGTCCGGCATTTCGATTGAAAACGATCAGGGCGAAGGGCGCTATGTCACAATTCGCGGTTTGTCGTCTGACCTAAACTCCATTGCGGTGAACGGTGCCACAATCGTCGCCCCTGAAAATGACCGCTCTGTATTACTCGACGGCGTGCCAACTGAACTGCTGGATTCCATAACAGTCTCCAAGTCACTGACACCCGACCAAGATGCAGACTCAATTGGCGGCAGGATCGACTTTAAGACCAAAAGCCCAGCATCTTTGAAAAAGACACTGCTCAAAGTCAAGCTCGATACTACTTACAATGATCAAACTGAAAGCGCCAACAGCCCGCGTTTTTCTTTCACCTACGGAGACAAACTCAGTGACAACGTAGGCCATGTTTTGGGCCTGACTTATTCTGAAAAAGAAATCAAAACATTTAACAACGAGACCGGCTACGGCTGGGACTCGGATGGTTACATGAATGACGACTATGAAATGCGTTACTACGACATTACGCGAGAGCGACTTGGCGCAACCTATGAGATCGACTACGCCTTTGCTGACAATTCGCGAGTCTACTTCAACGCGTTCTGGAACGAATATACTGACGATGAACTGCGCTGGAAAGACGAGTACGGCAAGCTTGACCGCACCGCCACCTTACCTAATGGTATGACCACTAGCCGCTTTCGTCATGACGCCGAAACACGTGTACGCGAGGAGGTACGGACCATCTCAGCTTTCAACGTTGGCGGAGAAACCATGATTAGCAGTTGGATTACCGATGCAAACCTCAGCTTTTCTTTTGCTGAGGAAGACGACAGCAACAACGCCGATGTTACCTTCCGCAACTACGACAGAGATTTTGGTGGCAACATTTATTGGAATGATCCGCAGATGCCCTATGTTGATGCACTCGATCCAAATTTGCGTAATCCTGCGAACATGGAATTCGATGAAGCCGAATTTGAAAACGCCCTTTCGAAGGACGAAGAGGTAGCGTTCGCCATCAACGCCGAACAGGAATTCGATTTTGGTACGTTGAAGTTCGGTGCTAAGTTCCGCTCGCGGGAAAAGGATCGTGACATCAACAAAGATTTCTACGTGTTCGACGGGCAAACCATGGCAGATTACAACCCGCAAACCTTAGGCTGGCCATTTGCTAATCAAACATTTGCTCAACAAGCTGACCCGAGGTTGGTCTACGCCCTGCGCGCATTACCCGCAGGCATGGAGTTAGATGGCCAAGAGACCTTCGTTGAAGATTTTGTTACCGAAGAAGAGATTTTTGCTGTTTACGGCATGGGTACCTTTGTTATCGACAATACGCGTATTGTTGCTGGCTTACGCTACGAAGATACTCAGGTAGAAAGCCAAGCCTTTGATCAAGACGGCAACCAAACCACCGCATCAAGCGACCATGACTTCTGGGCGCCCTCGGTTACTGTGAAGCACAACTTCACCGAAGAACTGGTGCTACGCGCTGCGATTTGGCGCGCACTCGCCCGCCCAGGCTTTACCTCCACTGCACCGGCGCTTGAACTGGAAATTGATGGCAATGACGTTTCAGGAAAGATTGGTAACCCGAATTTGAAGCCCTATGAGTCAAACAATTTTGATTTGGCGCTAGAGTTTTATGGCGAGGGTATGACCTTTGCTAGCGTGGGTATTTTTCACAAAGATATCGACAACGCTATTTATAAGACAATTCAGCGCGCTGCCACCGTTAACGGCATAACCTTCAACGATGGTGTAGAGACTTGGATCAACGCTGACGAGTCCACAATCACAGGCCTTGAAGCAAACCTTCAGTATGGGTGGGAAAACGGATTGTTCGCTGCTGCAAACATCACTCACGCCCTCGATTCCGAAAGCACGTTTCGGTTTAATGATGACCAGACCTATACCACACCGTTCCGCAAGTTAGCCGAAGATGCTGCAAACATCAGCGTTGGCTACGATAAAGGCCAGTGGGATATTCGCTTAGCCATGAATTATCGCAGCGAGTACCTTGATTGGTTGGCCGACGAGGAAGGTGACATTGACACCGTCTCTGTGGAAAATTCGCGCTTTGTAGATGCTCACGTACAGTGGGATTTAACGGCAAAGTATGCGGCAACCGATAACATTACCGTCAAGTTTGAAGCCATTAACATTGGCGATCGACCAGAGTTTTACTACTGGGGCAACAAAAACCGCCTCAGTCAGTATGACGAATACGGCTCTAGCTATTCACTGGGTTTTACCTACAAACTATAGAGCCGCCAACGCAATCGCGTTTGCCGCGATTCACTCATAAGGGAGTGCTCACGCGCTCCCTTTTTTTGCAAAAGAAGAAGCTAATGAAAACACGCATATACCCCCTACTTCTCACCATTTTCGCACTGACCGCCTGCACTGGCAGCGCGCCAGCCACACCTCAGATGCAAGCACCAGATCTGCTGTCCATCACAGCCTTTGCCGAGACAGAGCCAGTACCAGACGATGACGATGCAGCGGACGATCCCTACATCATGGTTACGCAGACCGGTAAGACCATCATTGCAGGCACCAACAAACGCCGAGGCGTTGAGCTTTACAACTTGCAAGGACAGCGTTTGGCGTCAATTGACAGCGGTCGTGTTAATAATATCGATGGTTTTTACAACGCAGAAACCCAAACCTTTCAGCTCGCAGGCAGCAATCGCACCACTACTCAGGTCGATGTATATCGCGTGACCACAGCTCCCGTTGATATTCAGCTTGCGCTGACTTTTGACCTGCCCTTAGCCGAACCCTACGGCTTATGTGTTTCACCAAATCTTATCTACGTTGGCGACAAAGAAGGCAAGGTGCAGTCCTGGAGTTGGGACGGCAGCGGGCCGGTGGCAACCTACGTGTTTGATTCACAAACTGAAGGTTGCGTTGTGGATACGCAGAACAGCCACTTGTACGTTGGCGAGGAAATGACGGGGATTTGGCGCGTCGATTTGGCCAGCGACACCGCGCCAACCTTGTTCGTACCCATAAGCGATACGCTCTTAGTCGGAGACGTCGAAGGCTTGGACATCTATAGCAGCGATGATCGGCGCGTGCTTGTGGCATCTAGCCAAGGTGATAGCACATATATCGCCTACGATCTGACGACTGCGGAGCTGCTGACCAAGTTCGCCATTGCACCCAGCGGCAAAGGATCGAATATAGGATCTGTTGATGGAACCCAGGACACTGACGGCATCGCCGTTACAAACGCCAACATCGACGGACACCCCAAGGGGTTACTGGTGGTGCAGGACGGCTTTAACGTCGATAGCGCAGGGTCTGCTGCAAACCAAAACTTCAAAATCGTTGATTGGCGTGACGTGGAGGCCTTGTTTACCGACGATGAGACCAAGAGGTAAGGGCGCCCGATACGGTCAGGCCGATCCACTAGAGACCGCAACAGGCGGCTCTAGGCCTAACCCGCAGCCGACGGTTGTTTCAATTGGGTGATCACGACCAATTCTTGGGCAAACAATTCGCCTACGGCATCCCAGCCCTTCGTCAACGCATAGCGGCGGCAATTGTCCCGAGACACCTGCAGCGCACGCCCCACGGCTAAGCTTAAGTCTTCGTCGATCGCACCATTTACGCCCTCTTGCACTACATCAACCGTGCCGGTTGCCGGATACCCAGCCACTGGCACACCGCAGGCCATTGCTTCAAGCATGACAATACCAAAGGTGTCGGTGCGGGATGGAAAAACAAAGACATCAGCATTGGCATAGTGCTGAGCCAAATCCAAACCGGTTTGATACCCAACCCACTGAGCGTCGGGATAGCCCGCTTGCAGCCTAGCGCGGGCGGGACCGTCGCCGACGATCACCTTGGTACCCGGTGTGGGGAGGTCAAGAAATGCCTTGATGTTCTTTTCGACCGCCACCCTACCCACATATACCATGGTGGGTTGAGCAGATTGTTCTCTGTCTGGATCCCTAAGCTGGGGTGTAAACAGCTCGGTATCAACCCCTCTCGTCCAAACAACCAAATTCTCCAAACCTCGTTGGGTCAGTTCATCTCGCATGCTTTGAGTGGTGACTAAGGTCGACTCTGCTGCCCTATGAAACCAACGTAAAAATCGATAACCCCAACTTAAAGGCATGCCGATACGTTCGTTGATGTATTCAGGGAACTTAGTATGCAAGGATGTTGTGAACGGCAGACCTCGCTTTGTTAGATAGCCGCGTGCGATCAAGCCAATTGGGCCTTCCGTTGCAATATGTACACAGTCCGGTTCAAAGGCTTCGATCAACTCGGCAAACTTCCATACGTCCCAAGCCAGAGAGATTTCGGGATAGCCGGGCAAGGCGACCGTTTTAAAGTCGCCCGGCTGTATAACTTGTACTAAGCAGCCATTGGCTTCCAAGTAGCGCTTCACATGCTCTAGAGTCGTCACGACACCGTTGATTTGTGGTGCCCAAGCGTCGGTTGCTATCAACACTTTCATTGTGATTCCCTCTATGCAGTGTCTTGTTGCGCAAAGGCAACGCTGGAAATATCAGTTTGATTCGCCGTTGACTTCGAAGAGGCTATGTCAGCGCCGTACTCAACCACTTCAAACTCACCATCATGGCTGTGTACAATTGCCGTGCACGATTCCACCCAGTCACCACAGTTCAAATACTGAATGCCATTGATATTGAGATTTGCTACCTTATGGATGTGACCACACACGATGCCGGCGAAGCCGCGTCGATGGCAAACTTCGGCCACCGTACTCTCGAAATCACCCACATAACTTACCGCCCGCTTTATAGAATCCTTTGCCCACTTCGATAACGACCAGTAGTCATAACCGAGCATCGAACGAACCTTGTTGATCACTACATTCAGGCGGAGCAGTAAGTTGTAGCCTATGTCGCCGAGGGTCGCGACCCAACGAGCGCACTGAGTCACAACATCGTATTGGTCGCCGTGGATTACCAAAAAGTCGCGGCCGTCTTTGTTGTGCAAACGGTACTCATCGACGATTTCAATGTTGTCAAACTTGAGCGCCCCATAGTTTCGGAGAAATTCGTCGTGATTGCCTGTGATGTAGCGAACTTTCGTGCCATTTTTCGCTCGCTCCAGCAAATGCTGCATCACTTTTTCATGGGACTTAGGCCAATACACCCGGCCCCGCATCTGCCAACCGTCGACTATGTCGCCGACCAGAAAGAGCTGATCGCAGGTATTGTGCTCGAGGAATTCGAGCAGCTTTGATGCTTGGCACCCGTAGCTTCCTAGGTGGACATCAGAGATAAAAATGGACCGATACTGGTTTGGAGAGAAAGAGGGCCGAGCTAGAGTGTTCATATCATTCCGAACTTCAGGTTTTGCCCATATTCCCAAAGTTTCTTTACGCTTTTGCAAAGGATGTATGAAGTTTCTGTGAAAGATGAGGGCCTGGGCGGCCCCTCAGATTGGGCGGTTGCGAAACCCCCTTACGCCCATAAAACTAATTTTCGCGATACACATCGCGGCTGAAGACCTTATCGGCAACGTCGCAAAGGTCTGTTGTTTGTCTATTGGCTACGATCAGATCTGCTGTTGATTTGAATTCGTCCAAACTTGAAGAAACCTGAGAGCCAAAAAACGTCTTTGCCTTAAGCATTGGTTCATAGACGACAACACAAATACCTTTGGCCTTGATGCGCTTCATCACTCCCTGAATCGCTGACGAACGGAAGTTATCGCTGCCATCTTTCATCGCCAGACGATAAAAACCAACGACTTTTGGCTGACGCTTAAGAATCTCTTCTGCCACGAAATCTTTACGAGTCACATTCGAAGACACCACAGCCTTGATCAGGGTCTGAGGTATTTGTTCGTACTCCGCCAGCAACTGCTTCGTATCCTTGGGCAAACAGTAACCGCCGTATCCGAACGAGGGGTTATTGTAGCCAGTACCAATACGACCATCTAAGCAGACACCTTCAATAATGTTCCGGGTATCCAAGCCCCGCGCCAACGCGTAGGAATCGAGTTCGTTAAAAAACGAAACCCGCATGGCAAGGTATGTATTAGCAAACAACTTAACGGCTTCTGCTTCAGTAGAAGACATCAAAATAGACTCAACTTGCCGCTTTTCGGCGGCACCCGACAGCAATCCTGCAAAACCTCCGCTGTCAGCTGATTCATCGCCAACAATGATTCTAGAGGGGTGTAAGTTGTCATGCAGCGCATGCCCCTCACGCAAAAACTCGGGAGAAAAGATGATCCGGTTCGTGGTGAAACGACTTTGTAAGGCAGCCGTATAACCCACAGGCACCGTCGATTTGATGATGATCAGTGCGGTCGGGTTGACTCTAATCGCCTCACTCACGACCTCGTCGACTGAAGATGTGTCGAATCGATTGGAATCCGCATCGTAATCAGTAGGGGTCGCGACAACGATGAAGTGCGCTCGCTTTAATGCTTGCTGGGTATTCGTCGTTGCGGTCAGCGACAGCTCGCTCGTCGCCAGACATCGTTCCAACTCTCTGTCAGCAATCGGTGCCACTCTGCTGTTGATCTTGCATACCCGCTCGGCGTCAATGTCCATAACCGTGACAACGTGATCGCGTGCAAACAGCACGGCCAATGACAGACCGACGTAACCTGCGCCTACGACGACAATGTCCTGTCGCGCTCGGCTCTCCTGAGTGTTGATCCTGTTCGTCAAGCTCGAAACCCCACAATTGGCTACATGGACTGCAATGTTGTTTCTCTTTTGTTATGGATTTGTTTCGCGCGCGTGTGAGTTTAGTGACAAAGCGAGTCGAGAAAACGCCAAATGATGAGCACAAACTGCCTGATTCCGCCTCACAGCGCAGCCACGCGGCGCTTGCTCGCAGCTAAATTGTTACATAAAGATGACAGAGAGGCGGTTGTAACAAGAATTTTGCAAACCGAACTTGAAAGAAAAACGACGAAAGACGAAAGACGAGAGACGAAAGAAGAAAGAAGAAAGAAGAAAAAAAAGACGGAGCGAATATGAAAACAATAATTACAGTGATCCTCAGCTTGGTCAGCAGCTCAGTGCTCGCCGACACAAGCGTTAAGACCTCACAGATCGAACGATGGGGTTATGCTCAAGACCAATTAGTTATGATCACGAAGAGTGGCGAAACGCTAAAGGTGACACCCAAATTGTGTTCACTATCAGCGTTTAACGAAAAGTTGTCCTCAGGCATGCAGGTTAATATCGATATCCCGGCATCGCGGATTCGCCAAAACACACCTTTCTACGTTCTAGAGGCGACCGAAAACGGTACAGCGAAGATGAAATGCCGAATGGCCAGCGTCGACGTCTAAGTAGCCTACTGCTTGAACTCGCTCGTAAAATAACGAGAGTTGATCGCAAAAAAACCCGCCTCGGCGGGTTTTTTTGTCTCTGCAGTGCAAACACCCAGGACCTTACGTGATGCGACAGGTTACAACGCTTGAATTCGCCTCACATATACGAGATCTTGCTTTCACTCTTAGTCGAAGGATTCTCATGACCATACCAAGGATTTTCAGCAAAGAGGCTGTGGCTGAAGCCTCCAAGGATGTGCACGCGCCCTATCAAGACTTCGTGCACTCCCATGAGCCCTATCGCTCTTTACTCAAAGCTAACCCATGGTTAGCTGTACCGAAAAGCGGGGAATCACTGACTTGGGGCAAAGCTCACTATTACGACACCACTGTCGCGCGAAAACATCCAG
>JGI20157J14317_10002872_pt1 | contig 14213 bp, 16 predicted proteins | sample COG_07_FD_14317 | JGI IMG/M metagenome (IMG submission 14317)
AGTACAAGATGCAACACATGAAGATATTGTTGAACTAATGACCAGCAAAAACATTGTTGCACTATTTCAAGGACGCAGTGAAAATGGTCCACGTGCATTGGGTAATAGAAGTTTGTTGTTTGATCCAACATTCGAAGACGGCAAAGATTTTGTTAATAGTGTAAAGAATAGGGAATACTTCCGTCCATTTGCAGGCAGTATACTAGAAGAAGATGTACACGAATGGTTTGATTTGCGAGGAATGGAAGACAGTCCTCATATGATGTACGCAGTACATTGTCAAGAAGGAATAGCAGAGAAAATTCCAAGTATTATCCATGTTGACGGAAGTTGCCGTATTCAAACAGTGAGCAAAGAAGATAATCCTGTTTATCATGCAATCATTAGTGCATTTAAAGAACGCACAGGTGTTCCTATTGTGTTTAATACATCGTTTAACTTAGGCGGTGAGCCTCTTGTAGAAACACTAGAAGATGCATTATGGACACTGCAAAAAAGCGACATTGAATATTTGTATTTGCCTGAACACGGAAAACTACTGTATAAAGGAAATTGGGTATATGCTTGATGATACACCATGTAACAGTTAATAAACTAAAAATCTTTTATGACGAACAAACAAATGGCGGCGGCAGAGAATCAATTAAAGATTCTCTAGACGCTGTTCACTTGTTGTTAGAAGACAAACCTAGTTGTAAACGTGTTATGGAGTGGTGCTGCGGCCCGGGATACTGGGGTTTTGGGTTACTCGGACTTGACATATTTAATATAGACAAGGCAGTATTTGTTGATATATACGACGGTGCTGAACAGTATGTTAACGAAACTATTAGTTATAACAAGTTAAGTAATGCAAGTTTTTTTTTAAGCGACAATTTTAATAGTGTTCCTAAACAACAGTTTGATTTAATAATAGGTAATCCTCCACACTTTTGCATCGATCCGTTCAGTTCATATTACGATGATCCTAGAAAATACAAAGATGAGAATTGGAGTATACACCGTAATTTTTTTGAAAATGCTAGTAACTTTTTAAGCGATACTGGTTGTATAATACTACAAGAAAATGTATGGGGTTCGAGTCCAAATGTGTTCAAATCGATGATCGAAGAAAATGGCCTAACAATTCAGCACAGTTTACGGAGCAGCAAGTTCTCTAATGAACTTTGGTATATGAAAATAGTTAAAAATGAAAAATAAACAAGATGGCTATATTAATTTAGGAAACTATCGAGTTTTTACTAGCGACGAAACGGACGGTTACGGATACCTAACTGTTAAAGACGCAATTAGCTGCTTTCATCACTTTGCACAAGGCCGTCAATTTGAAAATGCACTAGAGTGGTGCTGCGGCCCAGGTTATTTTGGACTAGCAACACTACAAACAAGACTTGCTAGTAGAGTGTCATTTAGCGATATATCAACATATGCAAAAGATGTAATCACTCGTACAATTAACTACAATAATCTTCCTTGCAAGTTTTATTTGAGCGACAACTTTAAAAGTATCCCCAAACAAAAATTTGATCTTATAATAGCAAACCCGCCTCATTTTAATTTTACTGTGCCAGCATGGCGAGATGACTTGACAGTGACTGAACATGAACCGAGAAAAATGCAGGATTTAGATTGGAAAATACATCAAGACTTTTTTGATACCGTCAATGATTATCTAACAGATGATGGTAAAATAATGCTTATGGAAAATGTAACAGGTAGCAACCCAGATACATTCNGTGACATGTTAGCAGATAATAATCTACATATAACTAATTTTAGTAACAGTACAGAACACAAAGATATTGTATACTATATTGAGATATCTAAATATGTTAGTTGACTTTGAAGAATTTAAAAGTTTGTTTGACGATACGTGGGATATGGCATATCTTTCACGTGAAGATACGTTTCAAGCTAGTAGTTCACCAGTAAAAAGCAAGTACCATATATTTGGCAGAGACTTCACAAACGGTATTCATTTTCCTGACATAACACATGGAATAGTAATGTGTAAGTTTGGCGAAAGTTGGGACTATAGTTTTTACGACGAAATTATAAACACAATTAAAAAAAGCAAAATTGTAGGCTGGTATCCAATGTATACCAACTATAAAGAAGCAGCTATATTAAGTGGACTAGGAGTAAGAGCTAGGAACACACTAGTATACAGCTATAAGTTTGGATTTGATTGTCATTTTGCAATGATAGGGTTCAAAACAAAAATTACAAATATACCCGATAAGGGTAAAAAAATTCAACATAAAATGTGGAANAAATGTACAGATTGTTATGATTGNATTAATGCGTGTCCAGCTAGTGCTATACACTATAATGAAAAAAACGACAAAGCATGGCTTGATGGAGGAGCCTGTGAGAATTTTATTTTCTTTGGTACCACTCCGGAAGGCAAATACGACAGTAATAAGATACCAAGTGTAATAAATTACTGGCATAAAAATTGCCATCCTGAAGTTGATCAAAAAGTTGTGGACAGTGTAAAGACTGTTGGTCATATGCACAAAGTAAATAACATGCAATGGGATGCAAATGGATATGCATATGACGGAAACAATACTACAAAAGATGGTGTAAACATTAAATTGCCGCATTGCAGAGAATGTACTGCACAACCTAGATGTAGCAAATATGAAGGAAAGTTTCCTTATGATTCTATCGTGTAATTAAATTAAATTTTCTAAACACCTAGAGGCCGATAGTTGATTAAATCTTGTTTGTTTTCAAACAAGTCTTGTTCGAACCCATTTTGCAAATCTATCAATTCTCCGTACTTAAAAAACCTAACAATCTTTTGTGCTAATACGGTATGATTGGGTTCGCTCAAATGACAAAGCCTGCGATCAATTCGATTCCAAATATTAAACAAATTGTATTTACTATCTGCTCTTCCGACAAATTCAGCTTCGTCGACGCCTACTAACGAATTTATAATATTTCCAGGATACTGCTTAATGTGTAAAAAAAATGAATTTTCATCAAAAGCAGGAAGTAAGCATAATTTTAATCCTAACGTATGTGCAAATGAATAACACCAAGCTAAAAACTGTTCCTGATATATGTTTGATAAAACTAGGTGTTGATCTAAAAATGTTTCTTTATACAAATGAATAGCTCGTGCTTGTTTTTTTGTAACAAGTTTGTTAATATTATCTAGATAGATATTGCCCATATCTGGTTTATCTTTTATAAACCATCTTCTATTAATATGAGTTGAAGTTACAATTAGATAATCGCCTTTACTAAAATCTTTGGTATATTTTTTAAGCTCATTCATTATCCATTCGTTACTAACACCCGCAAGTCCATTCCAGCGGGCTTCGGTAATAGGCAAATTTTTACCGACTTGTTGCATCCAGACCCATGATGGTTGACAATGATCATCTAAATTTTTATAGTGTGAATTTTTAACAGTAGCGAAGCTATCACCGAATACCCAAAGTTTACTCATGCTTGACTGTCACCTTTGAAGATACGATAGTTGTCTTCAACACTGTCCGGAGTGCTCACTTCAATAATAATACTGTTATCTTCCATTGCTACTAGTTGATGAGGTAGCATAGGTTCGTTACGCCAAGTCTCACCCTTTGTTAAAACATTTGTTTCAAGTTCTGCTGTATCGGTATTCATAGTGTGCAGTGTAAAACTACCATTGAGAACATACCAACTTTCATCTTTGTCTTTGTGAAAGTGCATGCTAAACTTAGATCCTTTTTTGTCAAAAAACATTAGTTTACCACAGTACTTGTCATTGGTGGCAAAAATTAATTCTCGTCCCCAACCTTTTTCTTGTACCCCGTTAAGTTGTGTCATTGTTGATCCTTTGTATTGTTTTAGTTGTACTGTAATCATCTACAGTTGGTAGTATCACAACTTTTGCAAGTTGGTTACCTACAACTGTGTCTACTGTATAGTCACCGCCTTTTGTAATTATGTCTGGCTGTACACGTTGTATTAATTCTAGTGGAGTATCTTCGTTGAATAATATTACTTCATCCACAAAGTCTAAACTTTCCAGCATAACTTTTCTGTCACTTTCATTATTAATAGGCCTAGATTCGCCTTTAAGATGACGAACACTACGATCTGTATTAACACCTACTACTAACCAGTCTCCTAATTGTTTACTAGCCTTGAGCATTTCAATATGCCCTCTGTGTACAATATCAAAGCAACCATTGGTAAACACTTTGGTGTATTCAACATCTTGTTTGTCTAATATATATGTGCCTTGATGTTTAACACTTAGTGTACTTGCACTAACTGCAATTTCCAAACACTTTTGATGACTGTAATCTTTGGTAAGTGCATACACAAATGCAGCTAAAAAACAATCTCCAGCACCAGTAACATCTGATACTTCGACTTGTTCTACAGGCACGGTATATTGGATATTGTCTATTGTAGCACTTACACTGTGACCTGCGTCTGTGGTGATAATGTTTCCTTGCCATTCGTCAAATTCAAACTTAGTGTATTCGCTGTTGTTAGGCTTCACTAACCAAGCGCCTTCATAGTCGTGTGCATATCGTTTTGGATCTACAATTACTTTAGGACCTTGGCTGTTTATGTGTGCAATAATTTGTTTTGCATTGTCTAATACACCTTTGTCGTAGTCACTTAGTACAACATAATCCCATTGAGAGAAGTCACTGCGTAATACGTTAGCTAATACTGCATTTGAATCTGCATCTTTATCATCATCTATACGTGTAATATAATGCCCGTCACATATTATTCTAGTCTTAACACTGCGTGGCTGTTCTGTTTGTAGTAGTGTGGCATCAACGCCTAGGCTTTTTAAGTTTTCATACACCAGCCCTGCGCCGCCTAAGGATTCTTTTTCTTCTTGAAAAGTCACAACAGGTACCGGCGCTTCTGGACTAATTCTTGTACTAGTACCATAGATATATTTGTCGACGATCACATCGCCAAACACTAATACTTTCATAGATTAGCCTCTACAAATTCTTCAGGTGTAGTAAACTTATAATTCTCTAGGTTAGACATTAGGTAGTTGTTGTCACTGCATGTATATTTTTGATAGATTTTTTGTAATTCCTCTGGCACTGGTATGTATTCTATTTCAGCATTATAATGTTTAGCAATAAGATCTCCCCATTGCTGAAAACTATATGTGCTGCCTGTTCCCAGATTACTTATGAAACTTTTATTCTTGTTCATATAGGTACCATACATGATTTCCACAACATCGTCAACACAAATAAAGTCTCTGAGTACTTCGTGACTGTTGTCAAACAGTTTGATTACGCCTGTTGTTTTTGCTTGATGTATAAAATTACTGTATGGGCTTGCCATTCCAGCATGTACTTTGTGATGTTCTCTGTTTCCATACACATTAAAGAAACGCCAACTTTGAATTTTAGATACGTGTTTGTTATTCAAAAAACTATTGTCACACATCATTTTAGTAGCTGCATACATGTTCTTGGGTGCTAGATTGCTGGCAACTTCTTGTGTGTCGATGTTGTCACCGTACACACTTGCGCTACTAGCAAATACAACATTTTTAAACTTATTGGATAATTTTCTTGTGTAAACTACATTATTGTGATAGATACTATCCCAATCGTCGCTACTGGTTTTACTATTAGCGCCTAGGTGCCACAATGTACAAGCTGTTACATCTTCAAAATCTTTCAACAACAATTCATCTGGACTTATAAAGTCTACAAATTCAAGCCCTGCAAGGTTTGCCACTTTGTGTTGATTCAGAGTGTCCACACAAACGACGTTTGTATGTCCTTGTTTGTTTAAGTGTTTTACCATGTTGCTGCCGATAAACCCAGCAGCGCCTGTTACAATATGCATTCATATCTCCAATTACATACGATTATAGCTGATTCTATACGATTAGTCAAGCTGATAAATAATGTTAACATAGTATTTAACGGAAAGAAAAATTATGAACATTAGAAAAACTTTGTGGTTTAGTCTAGGGATTATTCTACTAGGTGTTGCCTTTGTTGGGATCTACTTACCAGGACTACCCTGGAGTACACCAGCAGTTGGAGCGGCATACTGTTTCGCAAAAAGTAGCGATCGGATGCACAATTACATTATGAACCACAAACTGTTTGGACCTTTCCTACGTGGATGGTCAGAGAAGCGTGTCTTCCCTACCAAGTTCAAATACTTTATGTTGATAACTATGTCATCAAGTGTAGCGGTACTTTGGTTTACTACAGGTAATCCTAAAGCTGTACTATGGAGCGGAGGCTTTATGGCACTGGTTGCAATATGGGCTTGGAGATATCCAGGAAGCGAACAAGAGCACCAAAGACGCAAAGATCTTGGACTTAGAACAGCTTGGCTTAAATGATAGATAAAAACAAATTTCAAAGTGTTATTGACACTTTGAAGTTGCAAGGAAACTATAGAGTATTCAACGATATTTTGCGAGAACGTGGGTCATATCCGCAAGCAATACATTACGGTCCGTATAACATCAAAAATATTGTAAACTGGTGTAGTAATGATTATTTAGGTATGGGACAACATAAAGTTGTACTTGATGCTATGCATACTGCATTAGATCAAACCGGAGCAGGTAGTGGCGGTACCAGAAACATAAGCGGAACCAGCCATTATCACGTTGCATTAGAATACGAAATAGCGCAATTGCACAACAAACCGTCGTCTTTGTTATACTCTAGTGCATATGTTGCCAATGAATGGAGTCTAATAGCACTCAGTAAAATTATACCAGATATTGAATTTGTAAGTGATAGTAGTAATCATGCAAGCCTTATACAAGGTATTCGACACAGTGGTGCACCTAAACATATATTTGAACACAATAATGTGCAAGAGTTGGAAGATATTCTAAAATCAGTAACTGGCACACCGTGTATTGTATTTGAAAGTGTATACAGCATGGACGGCTGTGTGAGTAATATCCAAGAGATAGTAGATCTTGCAGACAAATATAATGCAATAACATATATTGACGAAGTGCATGCAGTTGGTTTATATGGCGAAACTGGTGCTGGGTATCTTGAAAAAATAGGACTACAAGATAGGGTCGATTTTGTTAATGGAACGTTAGGAAAAGCATTTGGATGTCAAGGCGGTTATATTGCAGGAGACAGTGTTGCTATAGATGCTATACGTAGTGTAGCAAGTGGATTTATTTTNACNACTAGTTTAAGTCCTGTAATATGTGCTGGTGCCTTAGCTGCTATAAAATACTTGCGTAGCGAAAATGGTGTAGCACTCAGACAGCAACATCAAAGTAGAGCAAACGTTCTCAAAAGTTTATTAGAAATAAACAACATAGATGTTATCGAAAACGAAACGCACATTGTTCCTGTACTAGTAGGTGATGCTGTAAAATGTAAACGTATAAGTGATGAACTCATTAATGATCATAATATATATGTACAGNNTATAAACTACCCCACAGTGGAAGTAGGAACTGAAAGATTACGTTTTGCACCAACCCCAATGCACACAGATGCAATNATAAATGACCTAGTAGACAAATTGAAAGCAGTATTATGAGTGAAATATGGGATAAAATGATTGAATGTGAAAGTGCTATTATAGAAAAATGTTCAGCACTAGGAGAAGAAACTTTTGATGATCCTGAGTTTGGCTGGCTCAATCGAGTGTTTCGTGGAGAACATTTTAGACGAGCACACATAGACAGTGTTGATGCCAGAGATTCAAAAGGTCTGTATATGACTCACATCTGTGTGTTTCCTAACTATGATAATGATGCTCCTATATACGGTTTTGATATTATATGTGGCAAGAACAAAGTTACAGGTGCATTTCATGATTATAGTCCAACTGCGGACTGGAATCATCCAATGGTAAACTTGTTTGGAGAGTTTGTACAAGATTTAGAATGGAAGAAAGAACGGCAATTGCCAGACTGGGCGCAAGCTATATTCAGCAAACATATGGTAGCCGCAAGCAATGTTAGAATAGAAGAAATGCAACAGGTTGTGACTATGGCATTAGATAATTTGGATACATACTTAGCTGAACTTCCAACGTATACTACATCTAGTGTCGACTCTGCCTTAATTCGTGAAAAACAAAATAGATATTGTGCTTATCAAAAGCAGAATCCACATACACCTAAAGTTATGGAAAGTTTAGGATTAGATCCAGCAGACGTTAGAATGTTTATTGACGAATGTTTGTTTCCGGAAGTTTAGAAACTATCTAACCAGTTTGGCAAGTCTAGTTTGTCTTTTTGACGTNTGTATATAGTAGTGATCTTCTCTACCATTTCTGTGTTGTTTAAAATTAAGTAAGCACCTCGGTGTAATGGCTTAGGCCAACAGTCTATGCTAACCCATGCATATCCTGCACTTTCATGATTGCACCGAGGAATAAACTCTTCGAATACTGTAACACAAAACGTGTTGTAGGTAAACTTTTTATCTTCACTTAAAAATGTATGTAGTGGATAAACCTTTTCAATGTCAGGCAATGGCCCTAATTCTTCTTTGCATTCACGCAGTAGTGTTTCGATAGGACGTTCCTTGTGTTCAGCTTTGCCTCCCCAAAAGCTCCACTTGAGTGGATGACTTGAATTTTTACTTCTTTGCTGTAACATTATTCTGCCCGTGTCGAGGGCAAGAAAACAGCATCCGCTTGCTTGTATCATTATAGGTATAGTCGCCAAAATCCTGGATTATATGTGCCCTCAAATGAATTGATCCATTCTATGCCTGTCCATTTTAGACTGTCTACTGTTGTTAGATTTGTAGTGTATTGTACAGTGTTTGTTGTACTAGCGTCAAATACAATATTCCAATTGCTGCCGTCGTATTCGATAATATCGTGTTTTTTAGCATTAGCTGCCCATATACCGTTTGATCCAGGAGTGTCTTGGGTCAGTAAATATCTATCTCCAGTTGCACTTGCTGTTAATGTACCATCTCCGGGAAAGTTAATTTGTGGATTAATAACAGCAGAAACAGGTGTTAGTGTATTGCTTGGAATTGTATTAGAATCTAATGTGATATCTAATAAATTTATGTTGTTAGTATTTAATTTTATATTTCCTACAATATCGTTTGATGTAACGCTAGGATCATTGGACAATACAAGTCTTATCTGACTAACACTGTCTCTGAATTCACCGAAGCTTTTAAATACATTCTTCCAGTCTAACAAATTTCCGTCGCTGTCTAAACTACTGCCACTTAAACTTAATAGCTGCGCACTAGCATTGCCTGCATTATCAATTGTAAATTTCATCTTGTGTTGATCCATTGTAACAACTTGATAACTAGTGAAGATAGGAGTATAGCTACCGCCTGCTCGTAATAAATCTAATCCAGAATCATCTACTTCGTCGATATTGTCGATAATAGTATGAATCACAGTGTTGCGTAATACTTTAGCAGGAGGATTAATTAGTATAGGTAGTTGGAACGTAAGTGTACTGATATCAATAATATCATCTACACCGCTAGGTATTGCTCGCATACTCCATGTGGTACTAATAAGTTCTACGTAGCTGAGTGTACTCCAGTCCAGTGGATTATCGTTGGTGTGTATGTTTAGTGTTGGATTAAACAGTACAAGTATTTGCTCTAGTAATTGTAATTTTTGTTCTGTGTTNGATGTCCACAAATCAACTTGCATTGTTAATGTGTAAGGTACAGGCTGATGACGCTTAATACTGTATACGTTGCCTACTTCGTTTTCATAACTACCAGTTTCTTCGTTGTATTTCTTTTCGTAGACAGGCATTGTTTCTTCGTATTGTGCATATGTTCTGCTCTGCGGAGCAGTTTCTAATCCAGTAACATGACAACTAATAAACGGTGTTGTTTGTAGCACATTCTCAGAATTTTCTCTGACAATATGTGCTGCCATTCTACTAACATCGCCGTAACGTACAGGAACAGTTTGATAAACTATATTACCTTCTTTATTAGTATGCATTGCAACTTGAAATCCAGCAAAGATCCGAATAAATTGCTGAATGTATTTGCGCATTTGCTTATCGTAGAAGTAAGGTACCGCTGTAAGTTTAGAGCTTTGGTATGCCATTATTTGTTATCCGCTTGTGGTTTTATAACTTCACTTAGTGCAGTTTGTTCTTTAAATTCTTGGTCGTCAACTACTGTTGTTCTTTCATTGTTGATATAATCACTAGCATTATATGTTTTATCTGTCCAAGTTTGGTCAGTGATATTGTCATATAGTCTATGCCATTTATTTCCTCTGCGTACAAACATTCTGTTTGGACTAAAGTCATTTCTAATAAAGTATTCACCTTCGTTTGCAGTAGTTGGGAATTGATCACCACTAGCAATTGTCTCGCCGTGGTTGTATGAATTGTCTTGATTGACAATACCACCGCTTGTTGCATGATCATAACCAAATAAATGATCTACTAAACTTGTGCCTGTTGGATCTTCTGCATCAGCGGCAGCTACTATTGCATCACTGATGTTAAATTCTGCTTTGTATGTACTAACGTCATTTTTGAGACTATTAGTGTCACTGCTATCGCCAAGTATATCGTAGTATTCTTGACTGTCTGTTAGTGGGCTTAGTTTGACTCGCCAAATGTGCGGATACCAAGTTTGGCTAAATCCTTCTGCACCTCTGTTGGCGTCATTGACAACATAGTATTTGTTTACTGCGGCTTTGTCACTGCTCAATAGTAGTGCATCTCTAAGGTGCGGAAGTTCTAATACATCACCGGGCATAAGTTTTCTGCCCATAATCTCTACCATTTCATTCATGTGAAATGTCATATACAACATATCATTACTGAGAAACAATCCAAACTGTGTTAGATCAAAGTCTGTATCTTGTACATTGTATACTCCACGCATTTCATATACATCTGGATCATATTTACGATCTCTATTTTCTAAAAATAATAAGTCTTGTATTTTTGTTTCGTTGATAATACCATCAACATTAATAAATTCTCCACTTAGTGGATCTATCTCTCTGCCATCGATATAGTTAGGCTGACTAGGGTCATTTTGATCTCCTATGTTAGCAGGTCCTACATACTTGTGTACATGCACACCAGTTCCGCCTATGCTAAACTGTTCACGGATACTTCTATCCATAAAGTGATAATCATTAGTTTTCGTCGGTTTATATAGTGTTAAACGTGGCATATGTATATTTATGACTATCATGGCTCTTGACAAATTTAAAAAAGATGCTAAATTAGTAGTATAACAACCAGGAGAACTCCTATGGCGAGTGTTCGTAGTCTTACTAAAAAACCTAAAAAGAAAACAGTATCCAAAGGACCACGTCGTGGTACTAAAGGTCTACTAGCGCCTAGCTTTGATAATTGGGAAAAGTTGGACGGGGCTAAGTTTCACAGACTTAAAATTAATGTAAGTGATTTTTGGTATCAAAACTTCAAACACAATGACACAATCGAGTGGGCATTTGAGTGGATGAAAGATAATGGTTATAGTAAAACTGATATTAACAGTGTAAAGAAAGCAGCCAAGCATGAGCAAGTGCTAGGAATTCGTTGTAAAATGTTGTTAGACGGTTGCCCTGATTATAATGAAAAAGAGCAGGATTATTGGCAAGCGTGTCCTGGAACCTCAGGTGATATTCGCCCTATGACAGACTATATTGCTACTAAGATTGAGAAGTATATCGAAGTTGGCAAAGATATCCTGGAAGAGAAAAAAGTTGAGGATAGCAAAAAGAAAAAAGTATATGTTCCAACTATTCAAGAACGTCTTAAAGACGCTACCATTGATAAACTAGAAGACATGGACGTTTGGTTAGACGATTGGATGCGTGACAGCAAAAAGAATCCTTTGCTCAGGCAGAATCCTCTACAGTACTTTAAAAAGCACGAAATGAATCTAGGTCATTTACGTTTTGTTAGTGCGTTCTTTAAAGGTGCGCATGAAGAAATGCAAGAACTAAATGAGTTACCTGTTCCTAAAAAACGTGACGATATGCAAGAACAACTTGCAGAAGGATATAGCACGTACAGTAAAAAAGAAATCAAGGAACTAACAGATTTTTATAAACGACTGTTTGATGCAATTGAAATTATAAAAGCTGAAAAGAATCAAACAAGAGCAATTCGCAAGCCCAAAGTTAAAAGTGCGCAAGAGCTGGTTAAGAAACTTAAATTTAAACCAAGTGACGGAGACTTTGGTATTGCCAGTATCAATCCGAGTGATATCATTGATGCAACTGCACTAGTTGTGTTTAACACAAAAAATCGTAAACTAGGCATATACTATGCAGAAGATCACACTACGTTTAAAGTCAAAGGAACTACATTACAATTCTTTGATGAAACAAAAAGTGTACAAAAGACTGTACGAAAGCCAGAAGAGATTTTGCCACAATGGAAAAAGGTTACCAAGCACAAGCTAAAAACACAGTTTGGATATCTTAAAACTACTGAAACTAAAATGAATGGCAGATTCAACGCAGATACTATTATCTTAAAAGCCTTCAAGTAATAAATACTTGTATGGCATTAATAGATAATTTAATTAAAGAAATCGAACTTCGCTTAGGTGGACAAATGGTAGACGTAGAGCTCGATCCAGAGCACTACGACTTGGCTATTAACAAAAGTTTCGAGAAGTATAGACAGCGCAGTGAAAACAGTGTGGAAGAAAGTTTTATTCCATTAGAAGTTAAAGATGGAATCAGTGAGTACACACTTGCTAATGAGGTCATTGATGTTATGGATATATACAGACGCAGTAGCGGAACACTAAGTGGCGGCAGCGACATAGAACCTTTCGAAACTGCGTACCTTAATAACTACTTGATAAACAGTGGTAGAGCAGGCGGCATGGCAACGTTTGATGCACTATCTCAACATCGTGAAACACTGGGACGTATGTTTGGCGAGAATATTACTTTTACTTGGAATACATCAACTAAAAGACTATTACTGCATAGAAAAATTAAAGCAGATGACACTGTATACTTGCACACTTATAAGTCTCGAAGTAACGAAGAGCTATTACAAGATCCGTACAGCGGCCCGTGGTTGAAAGAGTTTGCACTTGCTCACGCAAAATTAATGCTAGCAGAAGCACGTGGTAAGTTTAATACTATCGCTGGCCCACAAGGTGGCACTAGTTTAAATGCAGATGCACTACGTAGTGATGCACAAATGAGCATAGACAAACTAGAAGATGATCTAAAATACTACGCAGAAGGCCAAGCTGGACTTGGCATTATTATAGGTTGACATCTTTTAAAATTTACGCTAAACTGTAAAAAATACGAATTTACGGAGTAGCGTATGATTATCGGTATATGTGGACTTATAGGAAGTGGCAAAGGAACTGTTGCCGATATCCTAGTTGAAAATCATAACTTTCAAAAAATTAGTTTTGCTGACAAGCTCAAAGACGGCGTTGCTAGTGTATACGGCTGGGATAGAGATATGCTAGAAGGCGACACTGATCGAAGCCGTATATGGCGTGAAAAAGAAGACGAGTATTGGACAAAAGAAACAGGTAGAACGATTACACCTAGACTAGTACTACAAGAATTTGGCACAGATTGTATGCGTAATGGTTTCTACGATGGCATATGGGTTAGTCTTGTTAAGCAACAAATACTAAACAATCCAGATATAAATTGGGTAATACCCGATGTAAGATTTCCCAATGAAATGCGTATGATTAATAGTGTACAAGGCCAAGTGTGGCAAGTACGCAGAGGAGATATGCCAAAGTGGTTCTACGACAGAAGAGACAGAGGTACTGAGCCTGTAGACATACACCCCAGTGAATGGCATTGGATTGATAGCGACAGTGCGTTTGATGAAATAGTTAGCAATGATACAACACTGGATCAATTACAATCTAGAATAAAAGATATAATTAACTACTAGGTTAACCTTTATATCCCCCCTGATATATAGTGGTCCTGGTAAATACTACTAGCAATTACTTTTATCAGAGGAGCAATAATATGGCATTAGTATCACCAGGTGTAGAGGTTCAAGTAGTAGATGAAAGTGCATATGGCGCCCCGGGCGCAGGCACAGTACCACTATTACTTGTAGCAACACGTTCAGACAAAACAGATCCGACTGGTAGTGAAGCAGACGGAAAAGCGAAATATACAAAAACAGCAAATGCAGGCGAAGTAGTAAAAGTTACTAGCCAGCGTGAACTAACTCAATATTTTGGTAATCCGCTATTCACTACAGTAGGAGCAGAAATATC
>JGI20157J14317_10002875_pt1 | contig 14210 bp, 16 predicted proteins | sample COG_07_FD_14317 | JGI IMG/M metagenome (IMG submission 14317)
TGAAATAAAAACAATATTTTGGGAAGGTAGCCTCAAATGTAGTCTCACCCCCCCCCTTGGCTCTTAAGGAGGTTATTAATGTACTCCCACCGGAACAACTTTTGTATACTTTTCGATTTAATCTGATTATTACTAATTACACATAAACACTCTGTTAATTTGTTGTATTTAGATATATTCAGTTGTAATAAACTATAAAAATGTTTGCACTAATGTTTGCACTATTGTATATTTAGTGAAAATTAAAAATTATGGCATCATTAAGGTATAGCATTAAATCAGGTACTAATAAGATTTATCTATTGGTAAGTACTGGCAGAAAAAAGAACGGAGGATTTATTCTAAGAAAATCAATTAATCAGGTAATAGAGAATCCTAAAAATTGGAATAGTAAAAAGCAAGAGATTAAAATATCTTCTCAAGAACCAAATGCACAAAAAGTAAATACCTACATAAGTGAGCATAGAACTCAAGTGCTTAAAGGTATTCAGGAAATTGAAAAGAAAGAGGAAGGAGTTTTGATTCAAAAGAATGATGTTCTTGAAATAATTGATTCAATAAATGGTTCTGTTAGAAAGGTTAGAGAAATAAAGAAATTCAGTTTTACTTCACATCTTGAAGATTTTATTATTGCAATTAAATCTGGTAAAATCAAAAAGAAATCTCCTAAGATGCCTTTTGAGAGAAATACTATCAAATCTTATGTAACTCTCTTAGGTAAGATTAAACAGTTCGAGAGTGAGTTATATCAACTAACACAATCTAATATATCACTACAATTTCAAGAGGATTTTATCGATTGGCATAGTGATTTTGAGAACTCTTATACAGATAAACTACTGGACAAATTCTGCTCTTTTGTAGATAATTATTTAATCGGTAGATTATTACTGAAATTTCCAAAATACAATCCTAAAATGTGGAGTAATCAAACACATTCAGAATCTTTAAAAACATATTTAACTTTTCCAGAATTACATAAGTTGTTAAATCTGGATATTAGCAGTAAATCTCAGGAATGGAACAATGTGAGAGATACATACTGCTTCAATGCTTTTACTTGTGGAATGAGAGTTAATGATTTAAAGAAATTAACTAATGATAATATTCACACAAGATTAATAAGAGGAGAACAAAGAAAGGTTTTGATATTTACTCAGAATAAAACAAATGAACCAGTTAATGCACTAATACCAGAACCAGCTCTTAAAATCATTGATAAACATAATGGAATACCTAAAATTGAAAGTGAGCAAAAAAGTAATGAGATACTAAAAAAACTTTCAAAAATGGCTGGATTTACAGAATATATTTATTCAAAAGATAGCAAGAAGAAACAGAGAAAATATGAACTAATTACTAACCATTCTGCAAGAAGAAGTTATTGTACAAATGCTTGGGAAATGGGAATGGATTTACTTACAATTATGGCTAATAGTGGACACAAAACACCAGATATTTTACTCAATTATATTGATAGGAAACTTGAGAAAATGGTTGAAAAAACTTATGATTCTAAATACTTCAAGTTTGTAGATAATTTAGATGAATCTTTAAAAATGCAAGCAGTATGATGTATGTAATTAAAAAGTTTGATGATAATGTGAGAGAGGAATTTGGAACAATAGATTCTGAGTTTCCAGAACATTGGAAGAAACAATCTGAATTGTATTTTGAAACTTTAGATGTTGAAGAGAAACAAAAGTTTATAAAACATTATCCTAATTATATTTCAAACGTATTTTCAAGGCATAAAAATTGGATTGATGCAGATGTTTTAAACGAGTGGAAAATCTACTTGGATAAAATTACAAAACCTGAATACTGGAATATTGATTTAGTTATTAAAGATGGTTCATTATTTAACAATCCAGATGCAGAACAGTTCTTTAGTTATTTAACTGATTCTTACAAACGAGAAGATGATTTAAAAGCAGTAACACTTTCATTCATATATCATCAGTTTAATGGTAGTTATATCAAATCTAAGACATCTAAATATCTTGAGTACTGCAACGATAGGTTTCCAGCAGTTAAGTTCTCTCAGCTTCAGCAAAAGAGTAGATTTAGCCCTGAGGAACCTTATTTTGAAAGTGGTGATTCTATAATGAGAAGAAACACCTTTATTAAAGCTCTTGAAAACTGGAACAAATTATATCCAGAAAAACAGTTAAAATTTATGTTGGTTAGTTGACTTAGTTAAGAAAGCAAAGGGGGGTTAGGGAAATAATAATACCAAACAGCGATTAATAGCTTTCAAATGATTTGGCTATTTTACCTATAAAAGGTTCAACTTCTTTTTTTAAACTAAATGGATAATCAAATCTTAAATCACTTATAAAGTTATCACCTACAACTCTTTTCCAATATATTATATTTCCGCTTTTATTATCCACTCCAGAAATAACAAAATAATTTGTGCTTTTCATTTTATAGGTAAGTTTAAAATTTGGATTTTTGGAATGTTTAATGACAGCAGCATTAAATAAATCTTCAATGTTATCAAACTCAAATTTACTTATATTTAAAGAGTGTAGTTCAATAACTCTTTGACCATTTTTTAAGATAATCTCAGCATCACAATAATCAAATGTTGATTCATAAACATTAAGCGTCATTTCAGTAGGAATATCAATAGAGCAATTACATCTGTTGTAATTTTCATATAACTCACTTTGCCCAAAGCATAATATTGGAAACATCAATAAGAATAATAGCTTCTTCATCCCATAAGTTTTAAACCATTAAAGTAAGAAAAAGTTGACTTAGTTAAGAAAGCATAGGGAGGTTAGTATTCAAAATTTCAAGTCCTATTGTGCCTGTTCGTATTTCTTCTAAATTACCTTTCTTATCTATCCTCTTCAGGCAAAGGTACAAAATCTGACTCTGGAGCTCCGTTAATGATTTTTTGAATGTCTTCATCCGAATAACCTGCCTCAGAATATTGAAAATATAAATCGTCTTCTTCAGAATGAGTATTATCTTCATAATATTCATCTTCATAATATTCTTCTTCATAAGATTCTTCTTCATTTAATTTGCCTTGATGTTCTTGATAAAGGCTATCTAAATAAATTAAATTAAAATCAAAGCTTTTAAAGAAAGAAGAATTAAAACCTACATTGACTAATCCTGCTATACCTGGTTCTAAAGGCACATATAAATCAGTAATTGAGTCCTCTTCAAAGTAGTCTGTTTCTTGATTAAAATGAGAAAACCAGCAAGAAAACCTAGCACCTAATTTCTGTAGCCATATTCTACACTTAATTCCCCTAATAACAGTATAAGCATAAATATCATCATACAATCCATATTTATCATATCTTATATCAAATGGTCGCCCATCATAACTTGAATTTTGTAAAGGGTCTTTATAATTATAGTAATAAGATACTTTATCTATAATTCCAGAATTGTCATTTTCGTAATAAGAAATTTCCCTTATTAACGAACCATCTATATAATCTGCAATTGTCTTAGTTTGACCTGTTTCGGGGCTAGAAAATGTAATGGCTTTGTAGTTGGGTTTAAATTCATAATACCTTTCAACCGTTCCGTGCAATTCGCCATCTTTATATTCAGCATATTCTTTTAATAAGCCATTGTCATAAAATGTTTTGTGAACACCATTTTTCCTACAACTCCCTAAAAGAGCCACAGCAAATACAAATACTATTAGTTTCTTCATTTCATAAGTTTTAGACCACTAAAGTAATAAAAAGTTGACTTAGTTAAGAAAGCAAATGGAGGTTAGTTATTGATTAAGTATTTTCTTTTTTTCTTTATCAAACTCTTCTTTTGTTAAAACTCCAGCATCAAGTAGTTTTTTAAGGTCAAATAACTGTTGTGTTTTATCCTTATTTAGAGTTTCTTCCTTAACTTTTTTCTTATTAAGAATTGGTTTAGGAAATTCTTTTAATCTTTGCTTGTTAAAAGCTTCTATACCTAATTGAATTTCTCTATTAAATTTTTTTTCTCTATTAATTACTAATGCAATTAGTCCTCCACCAATAGCCATATCTAAAAATCCAATTCCATAACCACTTAGAAGGTTTATTGTTCCTGCAAGGGCTTCATAACCCCCAGCAAGTCCCCAAACTATATTCCATCCTCTGATTATTTTTGCTCTTTCAAAATGACTAAAAGAGCTTGAAAACTCTTTAGAGATTATTTTTGCTTCCCTTAAAGTTTTAGGATATCCATCGTAGACTATTGTATTTCCTTGAAGTATAAATATTTTAGAACTCTTGTTATCTACATAAGATTCCTGAGAAAATATTGGATTGAATGAGGTGAAAAATAATATTGTAAATGTTATTAGTTTGAGATTTAACAATTTCATCATATAAGTTTTAAACCATTAAAGTAATAAAAAGTTGACTTAGTTAAAAAAGCAAAGGGGGGTTAGTCAAACATTGTAAATCTTGGCGATATAAATTCAAATTAGTTAAAGCAACATTATTACTAACATCCGCAGTTTATACTGAAAATATCAGCGTTACCATTCCATCCATTTGGGTATACGGCTTTCCACTCATTTGGATTACTTACTTCAACACAATTTAAATCAGGGCAGTCAATCCAATATGAATGAATGGATTGTGGAGGAGCAATAAATTTTAGATTTATACAATTAAGTAATTCTCCATATAAATTTAGTCGTTTAAGATTTGAGTTATTAGTAAAATCTAATGACGTATTTGTTAACATACCTGCTGTAACATATCCTAAATTTCTAATGTCTCCCAAAACAAGCAAATATTCATTAGTTAAATTTATAATTTCAAGTTCAACTAAATTAACAAGTGAAGATATATCAACAGTGCCAGCTAATTCATTGTAACGAGATGTTATTCGAGTTAAATTTATAAATTCTTCTATTCCTGACAATGATGTGATTTTATAATCAAAATTTCCAGATGGACCAGATGAAATCAAATCAAGCTCTGTAGCAGCTTCAGCACTTGCTCTTAAAACTTGTCCATCTATGTAGTCATCAATACCATTTAAAATCAAGTGGTATTCAAAATTCTCATCAGGAATTTCTATATATTCTGATGGCTTATTACAACTTCCCAATAACACTATTGAGAACATAAATACTATAAGTTTCTTCATTTTGTAAGTTTTAAACCATTAAAGTAATAAAAAGTTGACTTAGTTAAGAAAGCAAAGGAAGGTTAGTTTATTAAGTAAGTGAAAAATAGACAATAATAAGAAGCATTATAATTACTCCTACAGTAAGCCAAAAGTTAAGAGTTTTTTTAGCTTTAATTTTAGAAATAATTTGCTTTTCTTCTTCAGATAAAGGTAGTTTTTGATTTAATTTAGAAATAATTTTTTTTTCATAATTATTATTGAGTTTGTCTTTTGCCGCTTGAATTTCAGCATCATAACTTTTATTTTCTTCATATTCCTCAATTGACTCAACTATTTTTTTAAGTTTTAAGTAATCAGAGTTAAATTTTTTATTCATTAGATAAAATATTGAAGTTGGGGTACCAATCAATAGTGAATATTCTTCCCATTTATCTAAGTCAACTTTTACAACTGCTTTTAACCAAACCATAAAAATCAACATCGCAAAAACTGTAATAGTTGCAGCTAATGATGGTATATAGCTTATTTTAATATTGTTAGCATACTCGTTTGGAGCTTTGTTAATTATTTTTTTGCTTTTTGTATTTTGATTATAAAATATTACACTGAATATTACTAAAAACATTATTGCAATAAATTCTAAATCTCCATCTCCTAAATACATTTCATAAGTTTTAAACCATTAAAGTAAGAAAAAGTTAACTTAGTTAAGAAAATAAAATCATTTTGAAAGTGCAAAGTGCAAAGTGCAAATCGTATATTTGGATAAAGATTGACACAAAAAACACATCAATTGTGCAAAAATTGTGCAAATCGCTTTTTTTAAGTTCTTACATATATTGTGTAACTCATTGATTTTCAGTTAATGGGCAATTAGCTCAGTTGGTTTAGAGTGCTTGCTTGACAGACAAGCGTACCCCCCTTCACTTAATAACACTTAATAACAAACTTCCCTCTGTAATCTCTTTATATTTATATATTGACGTGCAAATGTTGATAGATTTTTGCAGATTATTTGTGCAAAATTTGTGCAAACAATTATATTTGCATTATGCAAAATGTAAATAGTAGTTTCACATTTAGACTATACTTAGATACTCGCTATATAAATAGTAATCCAGATTTTATAGGGAAATTCGAGGTCAAAGTGAGAATTACTGCTAAACACGATAGCAGCAAACCTAAACTTGCAAAGACTGGTATATATATTAAGGAAGAAATATTTAATGCCTTATATCCATCCTTTGTAGCTAAAAGAATCAGAGCTAAGAAATCTTTTCAAGATAGTATCGGAGCTATAGCCAACAAAGAAGAAAATCAAATCTTAAAAGAACAGATTGACAGAGAGTTAAGAGAATGGAGAGATGCAGAAACTCCAGAAATTAGAACTTTCGACCAGTTAAAAGCAAATAAGGGTTTTGTAATTGGTTCTAATTTATTAAGTGATTGGGTTATTAATTACAACAAAAGAGATATTTCAGAATCTCAAAAAGTGAGAATTGAATCTTCTTATAAAAAGATAAATCAATATTTCAATAGGAAAAAACCAGATGCAACACCACAAAAAGAAATATCATTATACGAAATCACTCCTAAATTTTTAAATGATTGGGAAACTTGGTGTTTGGAAACAAAAGGACACACTTTCACAACTCAGATTGGATATTCTCAGAACATAAGGAGCATTATAAAACTTGCTATAAGCTCTCCAGAGTGCAGTTTTAACCAATCAAACTTTCCTTTTTATTTGGAAAACGAAAACCCAGAGGGTTATATAATTAAGGAGGATAACGATAAGCCAGTCGCAAAATATGTAGAAGACGAAGAAAGGGAGCTATTTATGAACTACACTCCAGAAACAGAGAACGAGCAAAGAGCCAAAGATATTTGGTTATTTAGCTACTACTCTGCTGGAATGAATGCAACAGATATGTATAGTCTTAAATGGAAGGATTTAGACCTTGATAAAAGAATAGGATATTATTATCGTAAAAAAACTAAGAAACAAAGAAGGCAAATTGCAAAACCTATTGAAATCACAGACACACATTTAGAAATTATTGAACGACACAAAGGAAAAAAAGAGTTTGTATTTAATTTTCAAAAACAATTCGAAACTAAAAAGAAACTATCAGACCACTTTGGCAGACAGTTTAAGAAACTTAGAAAGAAAATTGGTCTTAGTGATAATTTCTCTTTTATGAGTGCGAGAGTTTCTGCTTTTACCAATCTAAGTAAGCACGCAAGTGCAAACGAAATCAACGAGACTCTTGGAACTCACTCAAAAGACACTACAACCAAAATATATATAAAGAGATTAAATCAGACTCAAAAGGTGAAAGACCTTTATAAGAAATTAAACGAAACTTAAATTGCAGTTTGCAGTTTGCAGTTCTTTGAAATACTGGAATAAAATTTGGCTAATTAAAAAAAATCCAAATAAAGTTGTTTTTAACTGCCACTTTTTAATAAGTGAATATTTGACAATCAATGAAATAACAAGTTTTCGTTTTTATTTGTTAAAAACTATTAAAAATGTTAGGTGATTAAATTTGTAAGAATCTGCAATTATTATAAAATTTGTAATGTCTTATTGATACCTAAGACACGCACCCAAAACGTAAATTCTAATCACACTAAGGATAGTTATATCCAAACGCATTGAGTCAATATCTATGCTCATTAAATTATAGATAAAAGAAAAGGGAACCCTCTAATGAAAATTCCCAAATCAGTTAATTAAAAGTATCTTGGACGACCACTTTATAATTAATTGTAAAGATAGAAATTTATAAATATATAATTATAAAAATCTGTCGATTTGTTATTCACAAGGGGGTTTCTATTTAATAATAGTAACACAAATAAAATGAATAATGAAACAAAAGTTTCTGGGGTTACACCTGAGGAACTACTTTCAAGAGTGAAGACAATTCTTGAGACAATAATCAAAGAAACAGTAAAACCAAAGCCAGAGCAGTTTGTAGGAGTGCCAGAAGTTGCCAAATTTTGCAACGAGTCTCCACGCTGGGTTTATCTTAAATGTAAAGAGAAGTTTCTCCCTCATATTAAAACTGGGAAAAATGCTTCATTGAAATTTAAACTTAGTGAAGTTGCAGAGGTTATGGAGAAATATAGAATTGAGTCGGACTCTAGTCCGATCAATTATACTATTGACAACAAAGGAAATATTATTTCTTAATGGAAGCTCCTTATAAAAACTCTGAGATTTTTAAAGAGGGAGTCAATACTAATACAAGGATAGTATTAGATGACACAGATTTTCCAGTTGATGTTTTTCCAAAGTCAATTCAAGATATTATCATTGATTTAAGGGATAATATGGGTTTTCAAGTTGATAATACTTCGGTATCTATGCTTTTTGCCTTTTCTACTGCTATTGGCAACACTCACAAACTTGAATTTAAAAGAGATTGGAAAGAGTCTGCTTTAGTTTATATCGTTCTATGTGGTCAAGCTGGAGACAATAAGACACATCCGATGGAATGGATATTAGAACCACTTAAAACACGAGATATTAAATCTCAGGCAGAATATTTACAAGAAAGTAGAAATTATCAAAGTATTTTAAAAGACGAAACTATCATTGATAAAGGGCAACCCCCTATTGAATCTCGAATTTTAATCAATAATGTAACTATTGAAAAAGTTCCTAAAATCCACAGCGAAAACCCCAGAGGACTTGGGTATTATAGTGAGGAGCTTATGCAGTTCTTAGGCAACTTAAATAAATATAATGGTGGAGACGATTTTCCTTATTGGTTAAGTAATTGGAGCAATAAAGGTTATAGAGTTGATAGGGTAAAAGATAGCGAACCTCTTGGTTATTTTGAACAGTATGTTTCAATACTTGGAGCAACTCAATCCGAGATGACATATAAAATGCTAAAGGGCGACAGCAAGCACAATGGATTTTTTGAAAGGTGGCTTTACACTATACCAAAATATAATGGGTTTCCTTATGAAGATGACAACGAAATAAAAATTCAAACCATTGATAATTGGTGCAAAATCATAGAGAAAGTTCTTGATATACCATTTGATATTGAAAGCGAAACTATAGTATTAAAATACAATCCAAAAGCAAAAGACATCTACTTGAAATGGCAGAGAGAGAATGCAGACTTAATAAATAAAAAGAATAGCAAAATCTTAGGGAAGTTTCAAAAGAAAATGCAGACCTATTGCAAGAAGTTTGCTTTAATTCTGGAAGTTGCGTTCTGGTCTTGTGAGGAAAGCTCTAAGACTGAAATAAGTGTTCGAGCCGTAAAAGGAGCTATTAAATTGACTGAATATTTTAGAGAAAACACTTTAAAAATATACAACAGTTTCGAAAAAGAATCTAAGTCAGAGAATTATAAAAAATCTCTATTTAATGATAGTTTACCAGAAACATTTAAAACTATTGATGCAGTTAAAATAGGCAATGAAATAGGAATCGGAGAAAGGTCTATATATACCTATTTAAAGGACGAAACAATGTTTAAAAAGTTAGGTCATTCACAATATAAAAAGGTAGCGTGATGGAACTAAAATTAGATAGCATAAACAGACGAAAGGTCAAATACTGCCCTTGTGGAAAAAGCAATGCAGATGGAAAGTTCGTTCCTTTTAAAAATGCTGAGAAATTCGGCTACTGTCATAGTTGTGCAAAGTTGATAAAACCAGATAACAAACCAGCAATAGACTGGACTCCAATAAAGATGGAGATAAAGCCAGAACCAAAGCCAGAGTTTATAAGCTGGGAATATTATAAACCTTTAATGTATGACTATCATTTAAACGACAATAATAGGTTTGTAGACTTCTTGTGTAGAGTTCTTGGAGTTCAAGAAACACACTATATTTTACAAGACTACTTGTTGGGTACTGGAGACAATTTCACAGTAATATTTCCTTATATAGACCACAATAACAACATAGTTAATTTAAAGACTATGGACTATGACCGAATGACTGGAAAGAGAGGTTCTTTGATATTTTATGACAAAAGAAAACCAAGACACAAAATGTGCTTTTTCGGTGGTCAATTAGTCGATAGTGATAGACATAAAGACAAACCAATAGCAATTGTTGAGAGTGAAAAAACAGCGTGTTTAATGTCTGTATTTAACCCTAACTATCTTTGGCTTGCTTGTGGTGGTTCTAATGGTCTAAGCAGTCATAAATTTGACTATATAAAGTATAGAGAAATACATCTATTTCCAGACGAAGGAAAGTATAAACTTTGGACTGAAAAGCTGGAGAGACTCGAGCAGTTACACCCTACTAATATTTTTAAAATATCTAAAGAGTGTGAAATCTGGTTTGAATCTGGACACATTGAAAAGGGAGACGATATAGCAGACTTTTATTTAAGGTTGAAAAATTAAGTACTAAAGCATTATTTCTCAAATGGGTTTGGAAGGTCAGCAGTACAATGGGGGCACTTGGTCGCTAATCTTGATACTTTTTTTAAACAGTATGTGCATTTCCCCCAGTAGAAGTTGCTATCTGCACCTTTTTGTCCAAATATTTTAGAAATCGTTTTGGCATTTTTACCAATAAACAGTAAAACAAAAAAACCGAAAAGAAATAAAAGTATTAAAGAACCTATTGCCCCTACAACTTTATCAATAATGGGAATTTCATTTGATATTAATCCAACTAACCCTCCACCTAAAACACATAAAACAAGAAACCCTATAGCTTTTTTTTCTTGTTTAGATATCTGTCTACGTTTTTCTTCTTTACCCATATTCAAAATTAAGAAATTAAATTAAGTAAGTGTTTACAAATGTTTACAGATGTTTACAGACCTCTTCCCCAAAGCATAACGGAAGGGGTTTTTTTACGTTCTTTATATAGAACCCTAAGGGAACACTAACTATATAAAAAATGTTTACAAATGAATCACTCAACAGAACAACTACAAAGGAGATTGGAGTTAATAGTCGATAGATACGAGATGCGAAGAACTGGAAAATCATTATTTGCAATTAGACACGAAAGAATGAAGACTCAAAAAACTAAGTTAAAATAACACTAAATAACAATGATAAGATTAGATGTGCCAGTAGCTTTTAGGCTACACCGACAAGACAGAGACAAACTACAAGAATTAGCAGACGATAGTTTCTGCTCTGTTTCTACATATTGTAGAGACGTAATAAGAGAACATATAGACAAAGAAGAAAGCTAATAGTTAGTAGGTGTTTTGTTTTAGTGATCGTGTGAAACACGAATCACAAAACAGTACAATAAAACGGTAATAATAAAATAAATGTTTACAAAAGGAAATAGCTTACAAGAGATTTTTAAAAATTTCAGTAATGTAAATAAAAAATGAAATTCCAGCAACAAAAGAAACAATGTTAAGTGAGATTAAGATTTGTCCAGCTAATTTTAAACTATTGCTTTTAAGTTCTTTTCCTGACTCTGTAATTAAAAGAGCTACAATAAAAGAGACAACATATGAAAATATAATTGCCCAAACATAATAAGAAGAAATACCAGTATTATTAGACATAACAGCAATAAAAGCAAACGTTAAAAATATCATTACTGACGAAACAACAATTGCAACTTTAAAGCTATACTTCCAAAAAAGTAAAGGAATTAACAGTGAAAAAAAAAGAATTAACATCATATAACACAAATATAATAAATGTTTACAAAAGGAAACACGTACGGAAAAGGTCGTCCAGCTGGTAGTCAAAATAAATTGACAAAGACATCAAAGGACTTTTTGAAAAGTGTTTTATTTAATGAAGCAGAGTTTCTAAATGACTACAAAGAACTTGATGTAAATGGTAGAATGGAGCTTAGAATAAAGTTAGCTTCTTATGTATTACCAAAAGCAACAGCAACTGAAGATTTACAACAAGAAACACCAGTGTTTACAGATGAACCTGTTGCAGAAGGTATTTATAAAAAGTTTGGTTTAGACCCTGACTTACTAAAGAATCCTCACGAGTTAGATTTTAGAGAATGGTGTAAACATATGAGAGAAAAAAGTGAAAGAGAAGAAAACTTGACTTAGTTAAGAAAGCAAAGGGAGGTTAAGTAATTTATTCTTCCATTGTTGAGTCTGCAACTGGTAGTGGAAGAGGTGATTCAGTTTTATCTTTAGGTTTATATCCTCTACTTTTTCTGTATTCATCACTTTTTGTTCTTGATGTAATTTCACCAAGTTCATTATACTCAATCCATTCCATTTTTTTTATTTTAAACCATTTATAGTGCCTATGGTTAAATAAGCCTAAACCCATTTTTCTAAGAACAAGCTTCCAACTTTCGTCTTCAAAATATTTTTCTTTAGAGTGTTCAAAGTATTCAAGAATTGTATGTAATTCAACTAATGGATATATCAACTCATCTTCAAAATTATAATCGTATATTTTTTCTATTCCAATAGAATCCTTTATTTCGAATACACTTTTTCTGAAAGGCTTTTTACTTTTTTTGACATATCCATTTTTATCATTATAATCGATATTAACTGCTTTTTTCATAAGCTTCTGCTCATTATATTCATAACTGACTTCCCAGTTAAGAATTTTATATGTTTCTGAATCAGGGTATTCTTTTGAATAATTTCGATAACTACTATACTTTTTATTAGCATATTCGTTTGGATAATATCCGTGATAGTACATATTTTCATAATGTTTATTCCAAATTAAATCACCTTTACTCCATAATGATTTGTAGGGATTTACCGTTCCATTTTCTATAAATAAACCATCAAATAAGCCATTTGATAGATTACATTCTATAAAAACTTTTTCACCATCCCAACCCCACCAAATTACTTTTCCATTTACTTTCCCATTGATAACATAAAAATTAAATCTTTGTTTTCCGTTTTCATAAAATTCAACTATCCTTCCATTTAAAAGTTTCATAGTCCTTTGGTCATAATATGTATGATTATTAAAAATAGCCTCTTCAATAATTCCTGGCTTTGATTTTCTTACGTTCCACCAATCGCTAAAATCGTCACAATATTTGTCTAATTTTGAAGACGATGAAGAGGTGTTATATTCTATATAAATTTCATTATCATCATAATTATATGTTCTTAAGTTTTCGAAATCAGTCTTTTCATTTATTGTACCACTTCCCGAAATAGAGTTTCCTTTTCTTTTTGAATCATACCATCCATTAGTAATAGCAGCAATTCTTGCAACTTTAGGAGGATGTGTTTGGCTTCCTTCTTCAGGTGAATATGAGAATACATTCTTAGCAGTTTCAATTGACGCACCAAGTTGATGTAAAATAAAACCAGCAAACTTATCTGCTTCTAACTCTTCTTCGTGTCTGTTTTTAGGTTCTGCAATGGTATGTCCAGATAAATGATGTCCTATTTCGTGAGCAAGAATAGCAAGTTCTGTATAATCAGTATTAGTAGCATCATTCATTTTCTCTATGAACTCCTGATTATAATAAATAATTCTTTTACATCCTCCTTTATCATCACACTCCACTACTGCACAGGCGTTATCTACATTGGCAGATTTTATTTCAAAGTTAGGAGGAAGACCAGTTAGTTTCATAATCTTCTCTAATGCGTTGTCAGCATCAATATCAGATGCAAAAGCATAGACCTTCTTATTGATTACGTCTTTATCAAAACCACAAGAGTTCTCAATTAAAACTTCGTATTTATTTTCCTGGACTGTTTCAGTAGATTCAGAGCCACAACTTCCCAATAACACTACTGAGAACATAAATACTATTAGTTTTTTCATTTCATAAATTTTAAACCATAAAATTAAGAAAAAGTTGGCTTAGTTAAGAAAGCAAAGGGAGGTTAGTTACTGCTTATTGATTGAGTATTTTCTTTTTCTCTTTATCAAACTCTTCTTTTGTTAAAACGCCTGCATCAAGTAGTTTTTTAAGGTCAAATAACTGTTGTGTTTTATCCTTGTTAAGGGTTTCTTTCTTAACTTTCTTATTATAAAGAATTGGCTTAGGAACTTCTTTTAATCTTTGCTTGTTAAAAGATTCTATACCTAATTGAATTTCTCTATTAAATTTTTTTTCTCTATTAATTACTAATGCAATTAGTCCTCCACCAATAGCCATATCTAAAAATCCAATTCCAT
>JGI20157J14317_10002878_pt1 | contig 14198 bp, 9 predicted proteins | sample COG_07_FD_14317 | JGI IMG/M metagenome (IMG submission 14317)
ACTGGAGATTCTCTTCTCATTGTGAACGAGAATCAGACGATGGATTTGATTTTACCCGGTGCAGAAAGTCTAGGTCAAAAAGGATTTACAATAGATGCTCAAACGTCATCTGCCGTTGTTCTAACAGATGGATCTACTAAAGTTCGTATCACACTCCCTGAAAATGGTTTTGATTTTTCTTGGGTTGTTAGTGGCAATGCAGGTATTGCAGGTAAGCCGGAATTGTTCTGGGAACGCACAGCCATGCGCACGGAGAAAGGNATTAGTAATGAGCGTATTTATTCCACGTATTCCTACAAAGTCACTGAGGACGGAGATATTGAAAACATGAGTGGGCGCGGTGGTGACGATAGTGAAGCATTGGGCGGCGTGGATTGGCTTGCTCAAAAGCAGCACTTCTTTTCCTTCATTGCTCATCCTGAAGCTGGTTTTTCTCAAGTTCAAGCAGCCACCGTTAATGGAAGCGATGAAGACGAGAGTATTATAAAAAAATTCTCCAGCACAGCCACTTTGAATACTACTGTTGATGGTTCTTATACCTTACCGTTTACATTTTATATTGGCCCAAATCATTACCAGACCCTCAAAGACTACGACCAAGGCTACGAAAAGGTGATTAATTTCGGTTGGGGAATCTTTGGTTGGATTGGACGCGGCGTGGTCGTGCCAATTTTTAATTGGCTTGAAGGATATGGCCTAGGTTACGGTTTGATCATTCTCATCATGGTACTTATCATTAAAGGAGCAATGTCGCCTTTAACTTTTGCATCGTACCGTTCGATGGCGAAAATGCGTGTTCTGAAGCCACAGCTGGAAGAAATCAATAAAAAATTTGGCGAGAAGGATGCTGTTGCAAAGCAGCAGGCGCAAATGGGGCTGTATAGAGAAGCCGGTGTGAACCCATTAGGTGGTTGTATACCGGTGATTGTTCAAATGCCAATCCTCATTGCAATGTTCCGATTCTTCCCGGCATCGATTGAATTGCGTGGTGAGAGTTTCCTTTGGGCAACAGATTTGAGTACTTACGATGCCTTGATATCGTGGGATCAACACATACCATTGATCAGTTCTTTCTACGGTAATCATATTTCGATATTTACGCTGTTGATGACTGCATCAACCATTCTTTACACTAGAATGAATCAGCAGATGACTGCGGGAACAGGCTCGAGTGAGCAAATGAAACAAATGCAGGTGATCATGTATCTAATGCCTTTGATGTTTATGTTCGTATTGAACAGCTATCCGGCAGGTTTGACCTACTACTACTTCTTGAGTAACATTGTGACCTTTGGTATGCAATGGGGTATTCGTAAGAGCGTAAATGATGAAGCTATTCTAGCAAAAATTGAAGCTAAAAAGGCACAGCCTAAAGGCGAGAAAAAGAAGAGCAAGTTTCAGGCTCGATTAGAAGATATGCAGCGCCAACAGAATTTAAGCAGGTCGCAGCGCAGAAAGTAATTTGGATTTTTCCCAGCAAAAAGCCCCGCTCTTAGCGGGGCTTTTTTGTTTAACACATTTCGATCGTTTGTTTGTCGAAATCTATGACGGTAGGCCCTCCCGTGCACCCGCCGATCTCTTCGAGAGATACGTCTTTCTCATCATTGCTGATGATCCATACGCCGCTTTGGTGCTTGCGAAGCGTTCCTTCTTCAATGACATCATCGGGCGCAGCACCCATCCAAAGGATATTACTGTTTTTAGATACTTTGAGGGTAATGTGACCGTCCTTGAGAATGACGATGACTTCATCGCCCATGGTTCTACCGCTCCATTCCGCAAAGGCCACCTCATATATGTAGGTTCCGTTTTCAGGAATCTCGCTTTGAGGCTGTTCTAGGGTAAACGAAAACGAGAACAATAAAGAGAGAAGTAGTTGCATCGTGACAAAATAAAAAAAGCCCCGCAGTTTCCTGCGAGGCTTTTTTTAAAAGTTGTTATGACTTAGTCAATGTGTGTAACAACACCATTGATGTAATCGTAATCGCCAGAACCGTCTTGACGCAGTTCCCAAATGATTGTTGCCACGCTGAAATCGGCATCAAAAGGAAGTGTCGGTTTTTCGATATGGAACTGGAAAGGAGTATAACGTGTTCCGTAAATATCACCAGCGGCATAAGCATTACCCAAAGGATTGATATCACCTAAGTTCATTCCCCATGGACCTAACGCAACCATTGAAGTATCGCTAGTGGTAGCATCAGTGCTTTCAAACCAACCTACAACTGCAGTTGTCGCATGACGGTAAAGTACCTCATCGTGGGTGTAGGTCGTACCTGAAGTAATGAGCGGTACACCTGCAACAACGGCAGCGTCTTGTGCCCAGGTCGTTGGAGTGGTACCAGAACCGGTACTTACTTTTGGAAGTGAGCTCACTTGATTCAAATCAACACCGTTACCATAATCCTTAGCTACAACACCGTTCAATAATAAGTACGACTGTACCATATAGATGTTTTCTGTTTTCGTCTCGAGGACTTTGATGCGCGGGTAGACGGTAAAGCTTGTACCGGTCGTATTGGTCATAACATCTGCTTCGAGGCTAAAAGCAACTTCCGCCATAGTAGCAGCAGCAGCGGCAGTAGCTGGGCTTTGACCTACGTCGGTGTTGTTCACATAAAAGTTAGGTACACCAGAGGTTGGGAAATTGTCGTCAAACTTTGCGGAAGCTTCGTTATCCGCAGAGAACCAGTCACCAACGTGGTTCGCTATAAGCACAACGCTATCACCCAATACTCCGTCGAGCATGGTCATGATTTCCGCACCATTTGGACAGTATTGACACCAAGCTCCAGTTGTTTCAATCACCAAGGGACGAACTACTCCGGTAACCGTAAGTGAATCGCCAGGATATGTTGCCGGCGCAGGTTCAGGACCTCCAGTCTCACATGAAGTGAGGAATAATGCGCCGAATACGGCGCTTAACGCGATTAATTTTTTCATAATTCGAAATATATCTTTAGGAAAGTCTAAAATATCGAAAAATCATGAATGAATTACATTGAATATGTAAACGGGTAGATGGTCTGAGTAACCGGAAGTGTAAAATCGGCCTAAAAAGGATCGTTTGGGTTTATAACCGCCCCATTTGGTATCAATTTCTAGCAATATAGATGGCGCTATAACGGTTCCTCCAAAAGGGTTGCTACCTCTGTATAGCGCGAGGTCTATATGTTGCCATCGACCTTGATATTTATAGCTGCCAAGGATGTTTTTTGGGTAGGAAAATTCAGGAGAGATCCATCCGTTTTTTAGGTGATTTTGGAACCAATCTGCGGAGGCTAAGTCGTTGAAATCGCCAAGAATTAATTGGTTTTGATTGGTGTCTTTTTCTAACTGCTTCACTACTGCCTTTAATGCCTGTTCNCGCAACGGAGCACTTTGGACCGCACCTCCGCGTTTGGANGGCAAGTGCACAATAGCGCANGTTANGGTAATGCTGTCTTCGTCAGAGGCACTTTTCGTTTGAAGTAATAATGCATCGCGAGACNTNAAATAGGTTGAACTGTAGGCGATAGGATGTGAAGTGACAACTCGCGTTGTGGAAGTATTGATAAGTGCAGCACAATCTATNCCCCGATGGTCAGGACTGTCGTAATGCACCACTTGCCAAGGTCCAAAACCTGCGATGGCTTTGTGTTTAGCGAGATCGATGAGCACACTACGGTTTTCAACTTCAGCAAGGGCGATAATATCAATATTTTGTCCTACGGTATTAATGCTGGATCGAATGGCACGGGCAGTTTGCCTGATTTTTAAGTAATAGATAGGGGTATTGTATTCGTAACCGCCATTGGGTGTGAAAGCATGATCATTTTTACCTCTATCATGTAAGGTATCAAAGAGATTTTCTACATTATAGAACAATACATGCTGCGCCAGGCATTGGTTCATGGAGAGTACGCCGTGCAGGCATAGATATAGAATTATTCGCCACATTTTAAGGTAACGGCCGCAATACCAATTAAAATATACGGTGTTGAAAGGTTGTGTTCGTCAACAATCAGTTGAAATAGAGCAAGGAAGAATCGCCATAGCTTAAAAAGCGGTACTCGTTCGAAAGCGCATGTTGGTAGACCTCTTTCCATTGCGGCCCTATTCCCGCGCTCACTAATAGTAAAAGGGTTGATCCGGGCTGGTGAAAATTAGTGATGATACCTTGGACTGATTTGATTCGATAACCGGGTTTGATCATCAACTGCGTTTTTACGGCTAAGGACTGAATCCCCTGTTCATCCATATGGTTGATGAGGGAGGCATACGCTTCACGAGTAGTTATGTCGGTATTTAATTCGTAAGCTTCGAATTGGCCTAAATCCTCCAAAGGAAGTCCCTGGAGTAGTTTAACGCCCATCCAATGACAGCTTTCTAAAGTGCGCAGACTAGTGGTTCCCACCGCAAACTGTGCGCCTTCATGATCGAGGTAACGTTGCAGCCAATTCCGACTCAAGAGCAGCTCTTCCGAATGCATCTCATGATTTTCTACAGTGCCTTCGTCTAACGGCTTAAACGTACCAGCACCGACGTGAAGTGTGACGTCAAACCAGCGGTGATGTTGCGATTTTAATTGGTCAAAGACTCTAGGAGTGAAGTGTAAACCTGCAGTTGGTGCTGCAACAGACCCATTGCTTGCCGCATAGACAGTTTGGTACCGTTCGATGTCCTCATTTTCTGCATCCCTATTCATGTATGGCGGCAGCGGGATTTTCCCTGCAGCTTCTAGAATGGTACTGAAGGCATCTGCACTGTTCCAGCTAAAATGAATGACAAAGGCGTGACCAACACGCGCCCCTTTTTCTGCGGTGAGCACAAGGTCGTTCCCAAGATCGAGTGTCAACGGGTGGTCCTTCCAGCGTTTGAGATTGCCCACAAGGCATTCGAAATGTACCGATCCTTTGGCATTCATGCTTTCCTCAACACTCATATGGTAGGGTCCTAGGCAAAATACTTCGATGGGTTTCGCCCCTTTGGTCTTTATGAAATGAAGACGTGCTTTTACCACTCTCGTATTGTTGAAAATCAGTTGTGAGTGGTCCGGGAGTACTTCCGAGAGGTCTGAAAACAAACAGTCTTCTATGCTTCCGCCACGGTAGACAAGGAGTTTACTTGCATCGCGATGTTGCAGCGGGTGCGTTGCGATGCGGTCTGCTGGGAGGAGGTATTCGAAATCGGACTTTTGCATGATAAATTCGCTCGATGCAAATGTAGGTATCGCTACCTTTACAATAAGAACGAATTCTCACATGGCCAAAAAGATCATTCTTTCCACGACCAATGATATAAGCACAGACAACCGTGTGCACAAGGTGGCTATGCTTTTGATGCAATTGGGATTCGATGTGCATTGGGTCGGTAGGGCGTTGCCTAATAGTTTGCCGCTTGATAGGCCTTATAGAACCTCAAGAATGCGATTGTTTTTCGCGAAAGGCGGATTGTTCTATGCGGAATTCCACGTCCGGTTATTCCTCTTTCTCCTTAGACACCGTGGCGCCGTATTAGTGTCGAATGATCTCGATACGTTATTGCCCAATTATTTAGCGTCTCGTCTCTACAAGACAGCGCTCGTTTACGACAGTCATGAATATTTTTGCGGCGTTCCCGAAATACAAGAGAGGTGGGTAAAAAAGCTTTGGCTCGCAGTAGAACGCGCTATTTTTCCAAGGCTCAAACATATCTGGACCGTAAATGAAAGCATTGCTGATCTTTATGAAAAGGATTACGGGATTCGCCCGAGTGTCTTTAGAAACATCAGCCCGAAGCCTTCTGCCTTTGCGCCCAAATCAAGGGCTGCCTTAAACCTTCCAGAAAACAGGCGGATTGTCATCAATCAAGGCTCTGGGATGAATGTAGATCGTGGCCTGGAAGAAGCCGTGGAAGCGGTCGCTGGAATGGATGGATGGTTGTTGCTTCTCGTGGGTAGTGGTGATGCTATACCTGGATTGAAAGAAAAGGTGCAGCGTGAGGGCTGGCAGGAAAAGGTGCTGTTTATTGATCGGATGCCCTACGACCAGTTATTGCATTACACGGCAACTGCCGATGTAGGGCTTAGCTTAGATAAGGATTCTAATATTAATTACCGATTTTCTCTTCCCAACAAGCTCTTCGATTACATTCACTGCAGCACGCCGGTGGTCACATCTCGAGTGGTGGAAGTAAAGCGTATCGTAGAAGAATATAACGTTGGTTTGACCGTACACGTTGAAAATATCTTGGCTTTACAAAGATCTATCGCTGCGGTTGCTGAGCATAGTGACGCTTATGCCCCTGGATTGAAGCGCGCTCAAGAGGAATTGAGCTGGGAAAGAGAAAGTATGCCGCTTAAAAATTTCTACGGCCAATTTTTATAGCGTGTCCAGACATGCGCAGAAGCTTGTAAAAATCATAAAGCAGTACACTTCGCAAGCCACCTACCAACAAGGCGCGTATGCCGCGTGCTAACAATATTCTTAGAACTTTCATTAGGTGCACGGCTCCGGTGCGTTGAAGTTTGCGGTAGACCGCAAATAACTTAACCTCTTCATCAATCTTTCCTTCGCGTATGAGCCAAACGAGATTGTCTATTGCGCCGTCGGTTTTGTCCAGAAACTCGGCATCGCTATCGTCGTCTAAATGGTAGGCAGTGTTTTCGATGTGCGTCACAGTTTTACAGGCGTAACGTAATTCTTGTCCGAACAAAGTGTCTTCATGTCCATAGTCCTTAAGGCTTTCGTCAAAAGAATGCTTTAAAAAGACCGAGCGTGCAATGGCAAAATTAAATGCGCTAAAATTCGCGTGCGGTTTTCGTGTACGGATGTGGGCTGGTATGACTTCTTTGCGCCGACCAATAGTATGTCTTAGGCTCGAGCTGCCGGACTTATATGCAGTTCCTCCAACGACTACATCCGCATTAATGAGCGCAGTGCAATAGTTCGTCAAAAATTGCTCGGGGTCTACTGGAAGTGCGTCGGCATCTAGAAACAGCAAGTAATCTCCTGTTGAAGCACGAGCGATGGTGTTTCTATTGTTACCGCGGCCTAGACCATTGGGATGGTGCAGGTAAAGTAATGAGAATTGGGTTTCCCATGCGTTTGCTTTCGCGGCGGGTTCGGGATGTTGATCTCCTGCAATGATTTCCAAGGTCCAATTCGATGGTAAGTTCTCCTTTCCCTTCTCTATCGCTTCCAAAAGCGCAGTTAGGTCGTCGCCGTAACATGCGATACAAATACTGAGTTTATTTTGGACAGATGCTCCCAAATGGATTAAAAAGCTTGTACTTGAGTACTGATGACGCCACCGTTTTCAACTTTTAAAGTACGGTTTGCGTATTTGTGAATCAATTGGAAATCATGCGTTGCCATTAAAACAGCCTTGCCCTGCTCAGTCAGGCTCAACAATAAGCTCATGATCTCCTCTGAAGTGCGTGGGTCTAAATTACCAGTAGGTTCATCGGCAAGGATGATTTTAGGATCATTTAAAAGTGCACGAGCAATGGCAACCCGCTGCTGCTCACCGCCTGAAATTTCGAAGGTGCTTTTATGCTTCTTATTCTGCATGCCAACTAAGGACAATACTTCTACAATTCGCCGGGCTCGGGCTTCTTTGTCTTTCCAGCCTGTGGCGCGTAAGACAAAATCTAGATTGCCCTCCACGCTGCGATCGCTCAGCAGCTGAAAGTCTTGAAAGACGATGCCCAAGTCACGACGAAGCGCCGGGATATTTTTATCCTTGAGACCATTAAGCGCATGGTCGGCAACATGACCCTCACCTTGTGTTAAGGGTATATCACCGTATAGCGTCTTTAAAACAGAGCTTTTTCCAGATCCGGTTTGCCCTATAAGGTATACAAATTCACCTGCGGCGATTTCAAAGTTTACCGCGCTAAGCACCAGGTGTTTGCCTTGAAAAATCGAGGCGTTTTTTAATGCGACTAATGCCATTGAATAGGAGGTCAGTTATAGGGCTACAAGCTATTAAATCCTTACTAGATAACATACCAAAGTATGCAGGTTCTGCGTTTTTTCATGTGAATAACTCCCCTTAATAAACCTGATTTGCAGCGCGAGGTGCGCTAGGCTACGTTTATTTTTAAGGATAAACCTGATAATGATGAGAAGATTTCTCTACAGTGCTTTGTTGCTGGCCTTTACTAGCCTAGGTGTAGCTCAAGAGACGCCTTTAGAAGCGGGACTTGAGGCAACCTACAATGAAAGTGTTGATTTGTTTGAGGACGGACTTTATGCGGCGGCAAGAGTCGGTTTTGATGAATTGCTTGAATCCGACTTGCCCACCCAAAGTTTTTTAAAGGAAGAGAGTAGTTTTTACCGCGCCCTGTGCGCCCTCTATTTGATGAATGAAAACAGCGAATACTTCTTGACGTATTTCGCTCAAACCTATCCGCTGAGCCCGCGTTGGCAGGAAGCACATATTACAGCCGCAGATTATTACTTCAACAACCGCAGGTATAAAAAGGTGGTGCAATGGCTTGGAGCGATTGACCAGCAAGACGTGGCATCAAGTTTTCGGAGCGAATACTATTTCAAATTGGCCTACAGTCACTTGATGGCAAAGGATGTTGATAAAGCCCGAAACCTATTTTTCCAAGGGACAGAATACAAAGGTGAATACCGCAGCCATCACAGGTATTACTATGGCCACATCGCCTATGAAGCAGAACAGTACAGCACTGCAGTGGAACAGTTTAAGTTGCTCTCAGGCGACGACAAATTTGGTGGAGTAACACCCTATTACCTCAGTCAGATTTACTATAAAACCGGTGAGATTGACGAGCTCCTTCGTGTAGGGGAGGCGCTACTCGAGCAAGCCGTTGCTTCTCGTGCAGCCGAGGTTGCGAAGCTCATTGGTGAAGGGTACTACCAAAGGAAGGATTGGAAATCTGCGGCTACCTATTTAGAAAAGCATCAAGCGCTAGGTGGGAAACTCAAGGAACAGGATCACTACAAGTTGGGCTTTGTACTCTATAAAATTGGCCGCTACGAGGAGGCCATCAATGCGTTCAATAAGATTCACAATCGCGGTGATGATTTGGGGCAGAGTGCCTACTACCATTTGGCGGATTGTTATTTAAAGACGGGCAAGAAAACGGAAGCACAATCGGCTTTCTTCCGTGCAAGTGAAAGCGGGAAGGATCAGTCTTTGCGTGAAGATGCCTATTTTAATTATGCGAAGCTGGCGTATGATTCCAGTACGCCGTTCGAGCAGCCTTTGGATATTTTTAAGTCTTTTTTAAGTGCTTATCCCAACAGTCGTCATCGCCAAGAAGCGAATGAATACCTCGCGAATCTGTACCTTAATTCCAAAGATTATGAGAGTGCAATGAAGGCTATATCTGCGGCAGGTTTGGATCAGCCTACGATGCAAGGAGCCTACCAGAAGGTGGCCTACTTTCGAGGTGTACAGCATTTCAATGCCATACAATACAACGCGGCTAGAAGACTCTTTAATAAATCACTGGACTATCCACTAAACAATGTCTATGCATCCTTAGCGCATTATTGGTTGGCGGAGATAGCCTACCGCGAAGATGATTTTAACACGGCATTGTTGGAAATAGGAAAATTTGAGGCCATTCCAGGATCTGCAACACTGAGCGAATACAAGCGTAGCTTATACAACAAGGGGTATGCCTACTTTTCTAAGGAAGATTACCGGAATGCAGCGACCACCTTTAGATTGTTTTTAAACAGCGCAAAATTGGGAACGAAATTGGCGAATGACGCCGAACTCCGTTTGGCCGATTCTTACTTCATGACCGCGCAGTATGCAAACGCCATTACCTACTACACCACTTATCTTGGGCGCAATGTTCCTGATGCTGACTACGCTGCCTTTCAACGGTCACTATGTTACGGACTGGTTGATGAACCGCAGAAGAAAGGCGATGCTTTAGAGGCGTTAGTGCAGCGATTCCCAAATTCGGTGTACGCCACTGATGCCTATTTTGAATTGGGCGAGACTTATATGAAGCTTGGCAAAAACAAGCGTGCTGAAGAGATTTTTAATTCCTTTATCTCGGATTACCCCCAGAGTCGTTTTGTGAAGAATGCGCACATTGCTTTGGGTCTTATTTACCGCACACAGGGGAATAGTCGCGGGGCGTTAGATGCCTTTAAGCGCGTTGTTGAGAACTACCCAAATACCCCCGAAAGCAAAGAGGCATTAGGATTAGCGAAAATTCAATTTTCAGAATTGGACCAATTAGGGGACTATGTGGATTGGATACAAACGCTTACTGGTGCCGATATAGGTCAAGGTGCGTTGGATTCAACACTCTACAATGGCGCCTTTGACCGTTATAGCCTTGGCGATTGCGCCGGTGCGAAAAAAGGTATGCTCGAGTACATCGCGAAATTTCCAGATGGCATCTTCCGAGTGCCGGCAAACTACTACGCGGCAGAATGTGCCTTCGCAGAAGGGGACGATGCGGTTGCTCTTGCCGGTTATGAATTTGTAGAAAGATCCGGAGAATTGAGCTTCCGTAAGCGTACGGTAGAGCGTTTGGCCAGCTTGTATTACGCCAGCGAGGATTATGAAAACGCCTTTACCTATTTCCAGCAGGTCGTCAGCTTGGTAGGCAATGCGGATGAAGGTCGCCGTGCAAGATTGGGATTGATGCGTTGTGCGAAAGCACTAGAGGATGTTCCGGTCATCATGCAATATGCTGAGAGCTTGTTGCAAGATGAAGGTTTGCCGGTGGAGTGGCGTTCAGAAGCGTTACTAAATGCCGCGCGTAGTGCCTTGGCCTTGAACGATAGCGCAAGTGCAAAATTGTATTACACTCAGGTGACTGCTGAAATTAAGGGTGAGGCGCAGGCCGAGTCGAATTACTATTTGGCCCATTTTGAATATGTGCAGTCCAAATATGAAGCGTCGAATGAGCGCATCTTCTGGATGATCGATAATCTCCCGACGTACCCACAGTGGCGCTGGAAGTCCTTGCTGTTGATGGCAAAGAACTACGCCGGCCTGCAGGATGATTTCCAAGCGAACTACACTTTGGACTACATCATAGATAATGCGGAAGGTGCTATTGTAGGGGAGGCGCAGCAGTTTAAATCTGACCTCACTAGACGAAGAGCAGCTGAGGAGGCCCAGGCCCAAATCTCGGATACGCTCGAGGTTGCGCCTACGGAGATGGAGGAATTAGAAGAATTGGACCAAGAATAAACCCAACTGAAGCAATGAAAAAGATTCTATATACCGCATTATTCTTGGCTCCACTTAGCTTGTGGGCGCAAGAAGAAACAGGAGATGAAGTAAAAAGCGTCGAAATCAGAGTTGTTGAAGACTATAAAGCGCAAGTACGTTCGGCACATAAAATTTCTGAGCAGCCGTCCTTCGCGGATACGACATCGGAGAAATTGGCAGTAACGGTTCGAATTCAACCGAAAGGCATGGTCATAGATTTTGATCCGGATCCTATTCCAAGTATTCAGCTTGGTCGTGTAAAGCTGCCTAAATTACCTACGCAAAAAGTAAGCTTGGGTGCAGGTAATTTCACAGGGACCTACGCGAGCTTTGTACTCTCTTCGCCGAGGAGTAAGAAGAATGTTTGGGGCATCAAAGCGTTGCACGACGGTACATTGTCGGGTGTTAATAGTCCGTTTTATACTCAGCCCACTTATGAAAATACCTTGCTGGCAGATTTTCAGCGTGCGACCAAGAATTGGAACTTTAAGACGCAAGCCTTGCTTCAGGCGAACTATCACAGTTTCTTTGGCGCACTGGATGCGGGACAAGTAGATACAGTAAGCGGTTCATGGCAGCAGAGTTATGGGTTAAACCAGCAGTGGTTAAGAACCTCTAACCCTACCAGTAAGGTTCTTGCTACCTACCGTAGCGGTGGAATTTCCTACCTCTATACGCATGCCGGTTTTGCGACAAGTGAACACCTCGCTGCAACGGCACACACCGTAGAGCTAGAAGCAGGCGATAAAGAGATTGTACTAGATTTAGGTTATCAGTTTTCACAATACAACGGGTGGTCTGCAACAGGAGGACAATACCATAATTTTACCATTGCTCCTGTTACAAGAGGTAAAAATGGGATATTGACGTATGAGTTTGGTTTAGATTTTACCGGTACACAAACTGCGGGTCTCAATCAAGACCGCTTTGAGTTCTATGTGTTCCCTAGAGTAAATCTCCAGGCGGAAATTCTGCGCCGTACGCTTGCAATTTATGGAGGGTGGGACGGTTCCTCAAAACAACAGACATTGCGGGGCTTGCTTCAGGAAGTACCACAGATATCTCTAGATCAAGAATTGCGTTTATCAGGGCAAAACCGTGGCTATGTCGGGATGCAAGGTGCGCTTATAGGTAAAGTACAATACCGATTAGAAGGCGCAATGACGTTTATGAACGACGCTGTTCAATTCTTTAGAGACACGGTGCTTTCTCCAGTAGAAGTTGATGGTGCATTTTTACCAGCATTTTCAGTGGGGTACGCTGAACAAGTATTGAAGACCTCTTTCAGAGGAGAGTTAAATATACCGTTAAAGCAGTTTACAGCTAGTACTTATGCGCAGTTCAATGCCTTCGCTGGCGACCAATATTTAGGCCGTGAAGGTCAGGTTTTTGGAGGCCTACTGTCCTATGCCATCAACGATCTGCGAATTGCAGCAGCAGTCAAGTATGTTGGCGGTAGGTATGTCCCGTCTTCCTATGGGTCCGGACTGGAGTCCTACACAGATGTAAACCTCCAATTGGGGTACGAAATCAACGAGAATTTGAGTATTAGCTTGCGTGCATATAATCTGCTCAATCAAGACTACCAAACCTATTTAGGGTACCGCGTTAGAGGGACAAGGGGATTGTTTGTTTTAAACTACCAATTCTAATCTGTTAAATCGGCCGAAACCCTTGTAAATGTTAATAAAAATGTTGGTAAAAGGAGAGGGGCTTAGTGCCCCTTTTCTCGCTTTTTGGGCGCCTAAAAGTTATCTTTGTTAGGATAGCATATAACATAACTTCATCTTAAGTTTATGAGCGAAGAGCAAAAGAATTATGACGGTGGGTCCATCCAGATCCTTGAAGGCCTAGAGGCCGTTCGCAAGCGTCCCGCGATGTACATTGGCGACATCGGTGTAAAAGGACTCCACCACCTTGTTTACGAAGTAGTAGATAACTCTATTGATGAGGCCTTAGCAGGTCATGCATCAGATATACATGTAACCATTAACGAGGACGACAGCATCACCGTAAAGGATGATGGACGTGGTATACCCGTGGACATTCACCCAAAGGACGGACGATCTACCTTGGAGGTAGTAATGACTGTCTTGCATGCCGGTGGTAAGTTTGATAAGGATTCTTACAAAGTTTCTGGTGGTCTTCACGGGGTTGGTGTCAGCTGTGTGAATGCACTTTCAGTGATGTTGCATGCGGAGGTCCACAAAGACGGTAAGAAATACGAAGTGGAATTTTCTAGAGGAGCGGCTAAATACCCTACCCGTGAAATTGGAACTACGGATCACCGCGGTACCATTGTTACCTTCAAGCCGGATGGTGAAATCTTTGAAGAATTAGAATACCAATACGAGATATTGGCTAAGCGCATGCGCGAATTAGCTTTCCTAAATAAAGGTATTGCTATTACACTCACGGATCTTCGCGAAAAGGATGAAAAAGGCGAATACATCGGGAAACGTTTTTACAGCGAAGACGGTCTAGCTGGATTTGTGAAATACATCGATGCGAATCGTGAGGTAATCATGCCGGAAGCGATGTATTTAGAGGGTGAACGTGATGGTATTCCTGTTGAGGTCGCCATGCACTACAATACCGGTTACAACGAAAACATTCATTCGTACGTCAATAACATTAATACCCACGAAGGTGGTACGCATTTAGCAGGTTTCCGCAGGGCTTTGACAAGAACGCTCAAGAAGTATGCAGATGATAGTGGTCTGCTTGCCAAAGAAAAGGTTGAAGTAAGTGGCGATGACTTTAGAGAAGGACTTACCGCGGTCATCTCTGTTAAAGTAATGGAGCCTCAGTTTGAAGGTCAAACGAAAACGAAGCTCGGTAATAGAGAAGTTAGTGGCGCAGTAGATAAGCTGGTAGGTGAAATGCTAACAGTTTTTCTGGAAGAGCACCCGGGTGAAGCAAAGATTATTGTTCAGAAAGTACTTCTCGCTGCGAAAGCACGTGTGGCCGCTAAGAAGGCACGCGAAATGGTACAACGCAAAGGGACAATGTCT
>JGI20157J14317_10002904_pt1 | contig 14133 bp, 12 predicted proteins | sample COG_07_FD_14317 | JGI IMG/M metagenome (IMG submission 14317)
TTTCCCTACATTATGCTCTGAAGTGAAAAATACCTTATTTTGAGAAAAAACTTTACTGGATTTTCAGAAAATGGACATTTATTGCAATGTCCAAAATGCAAAATATGGAGAAAGATTTATACAAAAAAACGGAAGTGCCTTTTTTTCAGTACTATAAATAATTTAAATATAACAGCATAATATATATATAAATGGGCGATTTAGAAATAAATAACCTGTTGTTTGCTTTAGAGAATGAATCAAATAATTCAATTATGAATTTAACAACTGAAAAGATAAACTCAATCAAAAATAATATGTTACAAAAATTAAGTTTAGACAGACAAACTTTAAAATCAATACACAAAAAACTAAAAAATTATAGATATTGCAGCGATATGAATGACACACAATATGGGTATTATGTAAGATGGATATCGTTAAAAAATCCTGATAATATAAAATTAACAAATGGCGGTATAATCGTTGATATCGATATAATAAATGATTGCGTCCAATTAAGAATCAAAAATAATATGAATAGAATATTTCAAATAAAATTAGATGAATGTTATATCTTTCAAAAAATTAGACCTCAAGAAAGGGTTATTTTAGGAGTGCTAGATTATTTGGAGAAATAATAATATTTTTATAATATAGTATGGAAAAGAGTATGGAAAAGAGTAAGGAAAAAATGGTATTTGTATTTGATTTGGACAAAACAATAGGTTATTTTACACAGGTAGCAATTTTTATTGAGGGGGTAGAAGACTATATTGGGCGAAAATTAAAAAAACAAGAAATGTATAAAATTTTTGATTTATATCCTGAAATTTTTAGACCGGATATGATGTCTATTTTTAAGTATCTAAAAAAAATAAAACAAAAAACAAAAACAACAAAGGTTATTATTTTTACAAATAATTGCGGACCTAAATCTTGGGTGTATGACATAAAAAATTATATTGAAAAAAAAATCAAATATAAACTTTTTGATAGAACTATAGCAGCTTGGAAGGTAAATGATAAAGTATATGAGAAATGTAGAACAAGTCACGAGAAAAAATATACAGATTTATTGACATGTGGAAATTTAAAAAAAAAAGATAAAATCATATTTTTAGATGATATGATGCATTATCATATGATAAATAAAAACGTAGTTATTTTACATTTAAAAGGTTATAAACACGATATATTATTTACTAAAATGTGTAAAACCTTTTTGAAATCCAATATTGGTAAGGTTATAAAAAAAAAAGAGCATAAAATTTTTACAGAGAAATTAATAAAATTTTCAAAAGAGGACCCGTTGGGATTTGCTTACACCGAATCTAAAATAAGCTCACGAGACGGATATAAAAAAGAAATATTAGGTAAATTAAAATCTTTCGTTAAAGAAAATAAACATAATATTTCAAGGAAAAAAAGGAAAAATAAATTGAGAAATAAAACACGAAAGGTAGGAGGATTTTGGTAGTATAATATCTTCTATGTCTATCTATGTCTATCTATGTCTATCTATGTCTATCTATGTCTATCTATGTCTATCTATGTCTATCTATGTCTATCTATGTCTATCTATGTCTATCTATGTCTAGCATTTTATACACAACTTTTTTTTTGTGTATAAACACCCAACGTTCTTGCTGAAGCGTCCGTGGCGTTTTTAACAAAATTAGGCATCCAAAAGTAAGGTATTATTTTTTCTACACCTATCTTTGGAAACAAGTTTGAAAAAATATCTCGGTAATATAACTGTTCTAAGGTTTTAGGTCTGTTATAGATATAAGGATTCATATTTTTTATGATATATTCTTCATCATATCCTAAATGTGAAAATACTTCCTCTTTCACAAAATCTTGTATGATTTCATACCAAGATTTTGTTTGTTTGCTCACACCATCACTAAATGCTTCTTTAGTTCTGAAAAGTACCTCTTCAGGTAATAAGGTAGGGTTATGTTTTTCAATAGCTTCTCTAATAAGATATTTTTCAGCGGATTTATTATAAGAATGATCTCTTAGTTTATAACTAATGGATAAATAATATTGGACGAATTCTCTGTCTAAAAAAGGTGTTCTAGCTTCTAACCCATGAGATGATATACTTCTATCACTACGCAAAACATCAAAATAATGAATATCTGTCAATAATTTTCTACATTCTTTATCAAAAGAAATACTATCGGGGGCTTCATGAAAATATAAATATCCCCCCATAACCTCATCAGCACCGTCACCATTAAAAATAACCTTGGCATTACTAAATTCTTTTATTTTTTTAGAAATAAGCCAATTACCAACACTTGCTCTAACAGTAGTTGTATCATAACTTTCTATGTTATGAATGACCTCTGGGATAGCTAATAAAAATTCTTCTTCGCTTACTTGTATTGAATGATGAATACTACCAATATGGTCAGCAACAATTCGAGCACACTTCAAATCTTCACTACCTTCAAATCCAATACTCCACGTATGTAGTTCGCCCTTATGTATCTGTTTTACTAATGCTGCTATTAAACTACTATCTAACCCCCCAGATAATAAACAAGCAATAGGTCTTTCGGTGTTGTCAACTCTCTTTTCAACCGCTTGGTATATTTTTTTATAAATATTTTCTAATACATCTTTTTTGATATTATTATTTAATGTTGAAAAACTATTAGGAGAAGAAAAAGATGTCTCTTCAACATGTTCAATATAATTTTCATCATCATATTTGAATGTGGAGACACATCCAGGGACAAATTGACAAATTTTTTCGTCAAATACGTCTTTTCCAATATTAATCAAACTTTTCATCTCTGAAGCAAACGCAAATGAGGTATAATATTTCATTTCATTATTCGAAATAGATATTTCTTTTTTAAATATACTTATAAAAAGAGGTCTAACTCCGTATGTGTCTCTAGCTACGAAAATATTTTGCTTGTTTGTATCTACTAATACAAACGCGAAAACACCGTCTAACATTTGCACGGTTTGTTTAATTCCATATTTCTTATAAAGATGGATAATCACTTCACAATCTGATTTGCTTTTAGGTGTGATATTTAGAATTTTTGTAAGTTCTTTATAATTATAAATTTCTCCATTACATATCAAATATATACCGTCAATAAAAAATGGTTGATTAGAAAAATCATCTTCAACTCCATTTATTGCTAATCTATGAAATCCCAAAGATATATTTTGTGAAATATTTTGAAATTTGCTATATTCTGGACCGCGACTTTTTCCCTTCATAAATTCTTGTTCTAACATATTTTTATCTAAATTTTTGTTATTTAACACAGCAAAAATACCACACATATTTATTTATTTAGGATAACCTTTTTAACTTATTTATAAATATAATAAAATAATTATATAATATATATTAAATGGGGACAAACTTACAAGATGTATATTATTGTCAAATGGATAGAAATCAACAACTAAGTGATAGGATGTATCAAAGAAATATACCAAGTCATCAGATGGGTCAATCGTATTTTGCAAGACCAGTAGATACATACGCAACCGTTTTTCCAATATTGGACCGACATAAACCAAATACAGTAGCGAAGGCTTCGTTTCCAAAATATTGTCAAACAAAAATATTTAATCCAGGACAATCAGCACCCTATGAAGGGTTTTCAAAAAATGTAGACGTAGAATCAACTTTACATAACTCATTCCACCCCGACCAAAAAAGCGCACAAAGTAAATATATACCAGGATCAGGGAGTGATATGTATAACGCGAATTATTTAATACCAGCATCCCAACCAGTAAAAATGACCAATAACTTATTATTTAAACAAGAGCAATTTTCAGCCTTCAATCCTAACCAATGTAATTTAGGACATAAACTGTTTTATAATCACATTAGACAACAAACAAAAGATATTACATTAACTAGTACCGATACGGTTAAAACACCTAAAAAAAATAATTAAAGTTATAAATGGATTTATCACAAAATAACCAAGTTGATTTATTATATTTAACAAACCCTAATTTTAAAATTAAATATAATAAAGAAAAAATAAGATTGATTAACGACGAGGATATTAAATTTTATAGAAAAAGAATATTACAAGATACAAAGGCACATTTAAGAGGACATACGGAAACACTAGATATTACTAACGCATTTGAACGTTTTGCTATGGAATTAATTAATTATTACAAATTTATAGATAAACAAAAATTAATACAGGAAGAATATAAAAATTTACCAAAAAAAATTAGTAAAAAACCGGAAAATTTTAAGTTATTAGAAGAGAACGAATTAATAATGAACAAACCATCGGTTATAAAAAAAACAATAAAGGATTTTATACCTATTGTGGTAAGAGAAAGAAGTCATAGAAAAATAGTAATTCCCAAAGTAAAAACATATGATTTAAAAAATATAAAAAATAGAGAGAAAGAAAAATCTAACCAATTTATAACTGATGGAAAAAAAACCGAAAAGGGTAAAAACGAAAAGGGTAAAAACGAAAAGGGATAAAACAAAAAGGGTAAAAACGAAAAGGGTAAAAACGAAAAGGGATAAAACGAAAAGGGATAAAACGAAAAGGGATAAAACGAAAAGGGATAAAACAAAAAGGGATAAAACAAAAAGGGATAAAACTAAAAGGGATAAAACAAAAAAGAGAAAAACTAAAAAGAGAAAAACTAAAAAGAGAAAAACTAAAAAGAGAAAAACTAAAAAGAAAAATCTCAAAAAAAAGGTAAGTCTAAAAAATAAAAAATTACAAGTAAAATGTTCTCCAAAATTAAAGAATGATACTTTACCTTTTACTTGTTATACTTCCAAAGGACTTCATAAAATTAAAAATATTTGGAATATGAAGCATCCAGATAGAAAAATAAAAAGTAATGAGCCGCGTAATATTTGGCGTTCTTTACATTATGTTTTAAATAACAGTTGTAACAAAGAAAGTTGTTGGTTGAAACATAAAGCTATTAAAGAAGATATAGATTTAGAAACAAAAGAATATACCTTTGCTCCGGAGGCCCCACAGGAATGGAGAGAAAATCCAGTAGAATGGCTAACAAGTGTAGATATTTTAGAAGTAATGAAACAATATGAAAAAACATATAACTGTTTTGATTTTATTGGTCCATCACCAATAGATTACGATAAACATGTTGCTTACGGAGAGTGTGTATGGGAGGAATTGTGTGAATTTAGTTTATCAAAACAAATAAAAGAAAAAAAACCCAAAATAGGTATTATATTTAATTTAGATTCACATGATAAACCAGGAAGTCATTGGGTCGCGTTGTTCATCGATACGAAGAGAGAGGAAATATATTATTTAGATAGTTATGGAGAGAAGATTCCCGCACAAATCAACAAATTTGCCAATAAGATAAAAAAACAATCATTAAAAATAGGGAGGAAAAAGGAATACGAACTTCTTGTAAATAAAAGAAGACACCAGTTTAGTGAAAGTGAATGTGGTATGTATAGTTTATATTTTATAATACAGATGTTAAAAGGAGTAACTTTTAAAAAATTCACAAGTAAAAGAATAAAAGATAGTTATATGATGAAATTACGAAAAATTTATTTTAATCAATAAATAAATTAAACAATAAATAAATTAAACAATAATTTATTTATTTTATAAATGTCAGTAGTAAAGGACTCAAATAAACAAATGCTGTTTGATTTATTAAAATCAATAGGCAACGATAATCAACTTGTTATAAATGAAAACGAACTGTATAATTTTGTTAATGAAAAATGTGGATATTTTCATACAAACAGATATGAGTTTGGTTTTGGTACTGATTTAAATATTGTAAATAAAAAAATAATAGATGAAGGTTATAATTTTATAATGAGCAATCAACCTCGTAAAAACACACAACAAAATACGCAACAAAATACGCAACAAAATACGCAACAAAATACACATGAATCCGTACGTGAATCTACACTCACAAAGAGAGAGATGTTTGATAAAGGATTGGAAAGACAAGAAAACCAATTTAATAAAATGATTAATCCAAAAAAACCAAAAGAAATAGATTTCAGCGATGCGGGTGAAGATTCTCCAATACAAAATTTAGATCAAATAATAAACCAGACCTTATCTGATAGACAGAAAGAATTGGAAAATATAACTCAAAAATATTCAAGTAATGATAAAAAAAATGCCGAAAAATGGTTAAATATGGGCAATGATGAAATCCCTAAAATAAAAATAGAAAAAAATAGCAACTTAAAATTAGATAATGCTATAAATGTAGATAATGCTATAAATGTAGATAATACTATAAATGTAGATAATGCTATAAATGTAGATAATAAAAAAAGAGTTCGTTTCGAAGTAAAAGAAGAGGAAGAAAATCCGATAGGATTAAATAATTTGTTTTCAAAATTAAAACAAAAATCTTTACCAAAAAATGATAATATTATTAATAGATTAGATACAATAATATTAAATCAAGAGAAAATATTAGAAATGTTATACAATAAAGCCATAAACTAGAATTGTGTTTATATCTCATCGCTAATATTCAAAAATTGTATTTTTTTAGGATTTTTAGGATTTATAATAGTTCTTCCAATTAAAATAGGATTTATATTGGGATTATTTTTTGCCGTCAAATAACTTTCCAAGTCGTAAATTTCCCCAAGCTTCTTATTTGTTGGGTCTGTTCTTTTGAGTGCGTATTTGGTTCCCTGTATAGTAATTGGAAATGCTTCCCAAGTAACGCCTTTTAAATTTTGTGCGGCGACAGAATCTTTTTCCTCAGCAGAATAATTTGGTTTGTGTGAAAAAGAATTAACCGAGGGAGCACCGAAAGAATAACAAGCAAACCCTTCTTTTTTGTTAGAATTAAAATGAAGAGCACAATCAATAGAAGAAGATTTAATTGCTCTCAAAATAGAGTTAGTGGTTGTTTTTTTAATATTTGAAATTTCAAAAAGAGCCTCATCGCTTGTTAAAGGTGTAATTCTATCAATTTTGCTTTTATCTGCTTTAGAATTTCTTAACGCAAGACTTAAAATAGGTTGTCTATCTTCTTTATTTGCAGCCTCTTTATCTCCATTAATTTGTTTATCTGTAAAAGTCATCAAATAAACAAATACTTCGACACTTCTAAGAGATTCGGGTAAGTCTTTATGACTACAAATACGTCTGGCTCTGCCAATAACCTGGTCTGTTCTTACAGGATGCCAATAAGGTTCTACTAAATGGACAAATCGTGTATTTTTTAAAGTAATTCCTTCACTACCACTACTCGTAATCATTAAAATTTTTATTATTTCACCTAGATTATTATTTTGATTTATTTCTTTTAATTGAGTTGCAAGAGTGCTGGGAATAGAATCCCAACTACTATTAAAAACATTTCTAATTATTTCTTTTTCTTCCGATGTTTCTGTTCCTGTATATAATGCGTATGTTGGTTTTCCTCTATCTGCTTCTGCGATATCTAACTCCCATGTTCCAGTCCTTTTTGATATTTTGAATCTTGTAAATCCGTTTTGATTTAAAATTAATGTTAATACACCAATACCTTCTATTGTTCTAAATTGTGAATATATAAGATGAAGACCTTCACCTGAAGTAGTGCTAGTTGGTGGGTTTTTTAAATTTTCAACCAGTTTTTTAAATTTCGGACTATATAAAGCCAAACCAGATGGACTAAAATATTTCTCTCCGTATTTTACTAATAAATTAAGCGCGTTATTAATTCTATCTTTATAACTAGAATCCGTTTGTTGTCTTGTTTGTTGCTCTAATTGTTCTACATCATCCATAGTATATAACCCATCTTGATTATCTAATTTATCTTCAATATTTATAGCATCCAGAATATCTTCGTCTAATTTATCTTTATTGGTTGTTTTTGTTTCCTCATCACTTTCTGTTATTTTTGTAGAAATAGCGTGTTCTAACGTTTGATCGCTTTTTGGCATTGGTCTAGATAAAAGTACAGATTGGTTGTCGTCGTCTTCTACTATCTCATTTGGAAAAACAAAATTACAATATGCTCTTGAAAAAATACGATAAGTAGATGCCGTTTCATCATAAACGCCTTGCTGTTGTTTCGCTTTCTTTTTAGCATTTCTATCTTCTTCTTTTCTTTCGGCTGCTCTTGCTTTTTCATATACACCTACTTGAAAGGTGCTCATAGGTATTTTCTCGATATGATAATATTTTGGTGTATCTTCATATTTGGGTAAAAGTGACTCAGACGCACTTCTAAAATAAGATGTAAGACCTACAATTCTGCGTTTAAATAAATTTTGTTGTTTCATCTCTCCAGTAACAGGGTCAATAAATAAATCTTTAAATGTTTCTAATATATCAGGTAATGCTTTGTGATTTTCTACCTGAGTTTGTTTTGGTAACACTTTTATATTATGATTCTTAAGGGTTTTTGTAATAAATGAAATAAATTTATTGTCGTCAACCAAACCGGATTTATTTGAACTTACACCAGCATATATATTTTTATCTCCTTGCTTTTTTACTCTATTTGTAAATCCAAATGGGTTTCTTGTTACAATTAAAACAGGTGGTTTTTTAGAAGGATTGTATTCGATATAATCTAATAATTTTTCTTTTTTGAATATTTCTAACATATATTTTTGATTTATTGTGTTTCGTGTATCTGAAGTATCAAGTTTTAAATAAAATGTTTTGATATAACCTCTCAACATATTAAATAATACTCCTATTTCATTTGGATAATTAATGATAGGTGTGCCTGTTAAAAAAACAACTCTACAATTGTTTGCGCTCAAGATTAATTCGTATAATTTTGTAGAAAGTGAAGTTTTTTTTCCTTTCAGTTTATTTACAATTCTACTAACAAAATTATGAGCTTCATCAATTATAATAACTTTGTCATCAAAGGGGTTACTTGTATTATGTAATTCTTCAGATTCTGTTATCATTTTATCCAGGTGTTCTTCTCTCATACCATTATAGTTGATGAATTTATATTTTTTAAGCAACATTTCATTTATTTGTAAATCAATTGATTTTTGATCTTCAGGGACTAATTTATCAAAGTTACTTTGTTTTTTAACGTCTACCATCCAAGCCCATCCTTGTTTTCTTATAAAAGACACGGGTAAATTTAAAATTTCAGATAATGCTTTTTCAAGATGAAGATTTCCTGCTGTTGCTATTTTTTCCCAGAATTGATTTAATTTATATATCGGATCGCCGCAATTTTTTAATTCATTAATATAATTCATTCTTAGAGATGCGGGAGTCATTATTATTACTTGATTTGTATTTTTTAAACCTTCCGCAATCGCAATTGAAGCGCAAGTTTTACCAGCTCCCAAGCCGTGATATAATAAGAGACCTCTATACGGTGTATATATATTTATATAATCTCTCACTATTTGTTGATGAATCATAAGGGAAAAAGATTTTGATTTGGTATTATTTAATGAGTCGCACGTTATACTTCCATCTTCTTCTTGATTTTTTAATAATTTTCCATACTTTCTAAATGTGGAATTTATAAAATTAATAAACATTTCGCGATTATTCATGTAATAGGCTGGCGCCTTTATATTTACACTTGGTTCTTTTTCAGATAATCTATCTCCTAGTGCCCTTTCTTCTACTTGAATGAGTGTTGCTGGTATATCAAGTATAATTTCGTCTATGGTTTTTTTCTCTCTTTTGGTCCTTATTTTTGATTTATCTATTTTTTTGCCAGGCAACTTTGTTTTAGAATTTAATTTTTTCGGTTTTGGGTCGACCTTTTCTTCCATCTTTTCTTCCATATTGATAACTGTTTTGACCAAATTTTCAACACTTTCTTTTGATATTTTTGGAGCTGATAAACCTCTATTTTTTAGTTTTTGTTTTAAAGATTCAAAGTCATAATCGGTATTTGATTTTACTAATTGAATTTTTACAGCCACCTGTCCTTTTTCTAATTTAATTTCCATCGGTTTCATTTTTGCCTTTTTTGTATTTTTTTTTGATAGTCTTTCTAAAAGTAATTGCGACATCTATAAACATTAAGTATAAAAAAGTTTTATACTTTTTCTAATTTAATGTATTAAAAATAATAATAAATACATTAAATGAACATCGTTAAAATTAAATATAGATTTAACTTCTATATCTAGTAACCATCAAGTAAAAACGCCTATTCTATTAAGAAACAGAGATTATTCTCCACTACCATTAGAATCTCCTAATAGCATTAAACATAGAATAACTGTGATGGAGAAAGAGATGGAGAAAGAGATGGAGAAAGAGATGGAGAAAGAGACGGAGAAAGAGACATTATCATAAATAATTATTTTAATATTTCAATTGCCATTTTAGATGCTGCCTGTTCTGCTTTTTTTTTAATTTTATGTTTGCTTTCGCTTAAAAATAAAACTAAACCTTCCAATTGAGTGTCTCTGTTTTGCCATGTTTGTTTAAAATTTTCAAATGATACAAATTCATCTAATCTTTTGATGTCGTTATCTTGTGGGGTAAACTCGTGGCTTTTTTTATTTAAACATAAATATACACCCATATGGTAACCTGTATCTTCGTCCCACTCGGTAATTTCTCTGTATATTGGAGTAACCTGGAATGATTTTTGAAGAATTACTTGTAATATATTTTTATAATTATCGTCATTTTGAATTAACTCTACCCAATTAACGTGGTGTTCAAAAATACCTTCCACAAATGTTTGTGCTATTTGAAATCCTGGACCAGTCACAAAGACATTTTCAAACCATTTATCTTCATCCTTAATATCAATTTTATTAAAATCTAAAAATAAGGCTCCTAAAAATGCTTCAAACAAACATCCTAATTTTTTTAAATTTGTGCGAGTTTTTTTTTCCTCTGCGTTTTTTGAAATAATATACCATTTATTTAACCCCATTTCGTATGCTAATCTACCGATGTGTTCGTTTTTAACAAGTGCTATCTTTTTCTCAGTCATAAATCCTTCATTTGCTTTTGGAAAACGTCTGTATAAATAGTATTTTGTAATGCATTCAAGAACACCATCTCCCAGAAATTCCAACCTTTCGTTTGATTTCGTTTTAAGTGTCATGCAATCGTTTGGTTTTTTTTCTATAATAACACCGTTTTCTTCATTTTCAACAGCAGGTCGCTTGCAATATGATTTATGGACGAATGCTCTTTTATAAAGATTTAGATTGTGGACCTTATCTGGTACGCCATATTTTTTTAAAATATCGCATACCTCGCTTTCAGTAATTTCTTTGTTTTTAAAATTAAAAGGATTGAAAACCAAATCTCCATTATCTGTTTGAATGTCACCATCTTGTAGTAGTGTTTTAGTATCCATATTAATAAATTATAGTCATATATGTTTATATTGATTTCATTATAGTTTATCTAATAAGTTATATATTTAGTTATATATTTAGTATTATAATAACATTATTGATTATATGATATCGTATGTATTAGTTGGAATAGCTGTTTTAATCTGTATATATTTTTACATGCAAAAATCAAAAAAAAATGTAGTAGAATATATGGGAAATATTCTACAAGAACCATTTATTCCAAGTGAGTCGTTTAGTGGTGCCAAAGAAGGATACGTTTTTAAAAATGATGCAACTGGATTAGGTTATTATTTAGATAATTAAAGATATAATGTTTTTGTCAAAAAGAGTAGAGTGAAAAAAAGAAAAAAGAAGAAAAAAGACAGAGAAAAAGAAGAAAAAAACAAAGAAGAAAACAAAGAAGAAAATAATCGACTTAATAAGTCATTTAAAGGAGTAAATACTTATTAAGTTACATGAAGTTGAAGGTTGATTACAGAGAGAAAAAGTTGATTGAATTACTGAAAGCTTATAATATACAGTTTGGTTTAAAAAATATAGAGATAGAGATAGAGAACTTACCATTAGGAGATGTTATTATTTGTGATAAAAATGGGAATGAAAAAATAATAGTGGAGAGAAAATCGTTGAATGACCTTGCTTCTTCTATAAAAGATGGCAGATATGTCGAACAATCACATAGGTTAGTAAATAGTCCAACGCACAATCATAATATAATTTATTTAATTGAAGGTAATTTATCAACATGGACAAATAGATATAAAGTCAAGACAAATACATTACATTCAGCTATTTTTAGTTTAAATTATTACAAAGGGTTTTCGGTAATTAAGACTCACGATATTACTGAGACAGCAGAGTATCTATTAAGAATGTGTGATAAATTAAATCGTGAGAAAAAAAAGGTTTCATATTATGAAAGTGGAGAGAAAATGCCAAAAAATTATTGCGAAGTGGTAAAAAAAGTGAAAAAAGACAATATTACACCTGAAAATATTGGGGAAATAATATTAAGTCAAATACCAGGAGTGAGTTCCTACACTTCTCAGGTAATTATGAATAAATTTGGTTCTTTGTATGGGTTATTATGCGAGTTGGATACGAATCAGAAATGTTTAGATAATTTGAAATTAACATCTGAGTCGGGAAAAGAAAGACTAATATCAAAAACAAGTATCCGAAATATAGTTCAATATTTACTTTATCAAAAATCAAATGTAATTGTAATAGATACAAATTAAATATTTTTAAAGTATATATGAATAAAGAAAAAATGGTTTTATATTTAGGATATTTTTCGTTGATATTAATTGGAATTTATTTTATCTTTGGATTCTTAAAAATAAGCGGAGAAGGGTTAGCCAGTTTGGGATATGAGAATAATTATATAATAGAAGGCATGACTGATAAAGCGAAGGAGAAATTATCAAAAACATTTGGTAAAAATATAGATAAAAGAATAAAAAACCAACAAAAAAAACTAGACGACTTAGATATAGACATAGATGATTATAAAGAAAAATTAGAAGAATTACAGGGAATTGAAAAAGAATTATTTAAAAAAACATTTTATTCGTTGATTGTTAGTAGTAAAGGTATTGGTGCGAATGAAATAGTAGGAAGTTTACAACTGGCAGCAACGTCAGCACCATTAGGAGCTCTAACATTTTTAAGTGAAGAAGCTACTTCCATTATATAAATGTTGATTAGTTTATAATTTATATATATAATTTATATATATATTATGAGTGGGTTTCTCTTTACAGAATATAATATTTACGGACTTGTAAATCCACCACCAGATGTCACTAATTTAGGGGCTTCTCATCAGGATATTTCCTCTGGTGCCGTTAGATGGGACAAATTTGTTGACTTAAGTAATGCGGTTGTTTATACTGGTAACGACGCAAGTTTCAACGACTTAAGTTTGAACAACCTTTGTGTGAAAGGCAACTTAACAGTAATTGGAAACACAACAAAATCAACAACAACAATACATTCAAGAAATCTAGATATAAGTAATAATATAATAACACTAAACTCCAGAATAGGAAATACAGAACAAGACACAACAACAGGTATTCTTATGAGGAGGGGAGCACAAGACCCAAGCTCCGCTTTTATGGGGTGGGTTGAAAGTGGAGAGTATTTTGCATTAGGGTTAACTGATAATTCCGGAACTACTATTGACGATACCGATATTATTACAGAATACGGGACACTATGGATAGGTGACATAAGTGCTAACAATATTAACCTGCAGGGTGACATATCAGCTAACGACGCCAGTTTCAAGGATGTCAGTTTGAACTACCTTTACGTCCGCAACGACATAAGTACCAACAACATTAACCTACAGGGTGATATAAGCGCCAGCAACATTCACCTGCAGGGTGACATATCAGCTAACGACGCCAGTTTCAAGGATGTCAGTCTGAACTACCTTTACGTCCGCAACGACATAAGTGCCAACAATATTAACCTGCAGGGTGACATGAGTGCTAACAATATCTTTGTTTTACCTGGAATTGGAGGTGAAACTAATGTAGTAACATTAATACAGACCAACGCAACAGATATATCTACAAATACATCGACAATATCAACTTTACAGGTTAAACCAAGTGAAGGCGCATTTGGTGACGGTGACAAAACTAAATTAAATGGTATTGAAACATTAGCGACAGCAGACCAAACAGCCGAAGAAATTAGAACAGCAGTAGCAAGTGCAGGTGATTCTAATGTTTTTACTGATGCAGCACTAACAGCGTTGAATAGCGCAGTTCAATATGAGAGTGTAGATGGTGATTTATTTGTGGGAGGTGGTGTTGGTT
>JGI20157J14317_10002909_pt1 | contig 14117 bp, 10 predicted proteins | sample COG_07_FD_14317 | JGI IMG/M metagenome (IMG submission 14317)
GGCCGCAAGGAACCACAAAGCTACAGAATTACCGGCAGGAATCGTGACGCCATGGAATTCTGCGTCTTTGCAAACGCTGCGTATAGTCATTCTCAAAGAGGGTTCAAGGCGCAGTGTTTCCTCAATGGCCGCATCAATCAGGTTGGGGTCTTTTTTGAGGAGCTCAAATTGAGAGGGGTAACGAACCATGCAGCGAATAAAATTTGTGATCAGGTTCGTGGTGGTTTCATTCCCAGCCAGCAATAAGAGCATTGCAGTAGATTCAATTTCTTCGTCACTAAAGCGCTCGCCATCGAGCTCGGTTGTCATTAGGGTCGATAGGATATTGTCATCCTGTGGATTTTTTCGTAAGAATTTAAGGTGATCGTGAAAATAGTCAGCCATCTCCTGTGTAACTCTGACTACGCTGTCAGCCCTCTCGTCGTCCCACTCAGTGAGCCAAAACGACGCCATCGTGTTGCGTTGCATGGTATTTGTCCAATCACGCACAATAGACCAGTCATCAGCGGGCAAACCTAAAATGCCTGTAATCATGCCGATGGTGAGTTGCGACGAGACGTCGTTAACCAGATCAAACTCATCCACCTTCAGGGCATATTCGAAGCGTTCTTTGGCAATTTGTTCGGCTCGCGGAAGAAATTTCTTAATCACCTTGGGGAAAAACCCCTGCTGGGCCAAGCCACGAAGCCGGGTGTGACGCGGTGGGTTCATCAAAATGAAGTTTTCGGTGGCCCGGCCCAGGTTGAGGGCATCGAGATCAGTATTGATGGGTTCGCTTGAGAACGTTTCCCAGTCAAGCAGGACGCGCTTTACATCTTCGTAGCGAAATATGCTGTAGACCGGGTCTAGGGTGACGTCATGCTTTACAATCGGGTGTTCTGACAAGCCCTTGGTCATGAAAGGCAGGGGGTCTTTAATAAAGGCGTCGCTGAGGGCATTAAACCCGAATGCTTGCGGCGATGGACTGTTTGCAGATTCAATCATGGTGATAGATCATCCTCACTAGGCCCGTCGAATTTCGAGTTCTACCGCCTGAAGTAGTAAAGCCACCTAATCTGATGGCATGGGTTTGTTAGCAGATCTTAACTCGAATTAATTTGAGTTTTATGACATTTATTTGAAATAGTATGGGTCACAAAATTTTTAACTTCAAATTTTTTCGAGTTAACGAGTTTTAAGAGCGCTAAGTTGTGGAAGCTTATTTGTGATGAAAACTGCAGAAAAAGGCCAGTCAGCCACTCAGGCACGGGGGCGGGAGCGCCGGCAGCAACTGATCGAATCGGCTAGATTCCTACTCGAATCCCATGCAATGGATGCGCTGTCTCTGGCCGATATTGCCGCAAATGCTGGTATCCCTACAGGTTCTGCCTACCACTTTTTCCCCAATGTTACGGCGGTTTACCAAGCGCTGGGAGAGCGCTTCTCTGATGAGTTGGATGCTGAATTATCAAAGCCATACCGGGTCTCGGCGGAAGATGGGTGGTTGAGCATCATTGATGAATCGATTGATCGAGCACATCGTTTCTACAAAGCCAGTGGGGCCTACAGGCAGTTAATTATTGGGGCACGAGTTCCCGCCGATATCAAATTGTCGGACCGCCTCAACGATGAAGTGATCGGTCAGATCTTGATTAATGCGATAAATGATCATTTTTATCTGCCCGAGATTCCTCGTGCTAATGAAATCTTTTTTCACGTTGTAGAAATCATCGATCTGTTTTTCACACTTTCAGTGCTGCGCAATGACGAGATTACAGAGCACATGAGTATCGAGGCCGGGCGGGCGTCAAAAGCCTACTTGCTGACTTACTTTCCCAGCGTTCTGACGCCAAGAGATAAACCTAGCTCAAAGCAGGTCCCTCAGGGTGTTTGATTCAACGTGTTCAAACCCGATTGGCAGGAGTGTGCGTCCAATCGTCTTGCGCGACTGTTGACAACATTGAGAAAAATATTAAACCGATGCCGCAGCATGCTGGCCTATTCGCAGGTTGTTTAGTTTGTTCGGGCAGTTATTACTTGTTCTATCGTGATCCTGTGATCACGAAGGGGCAACGTGACTGGCTCATTGTGGCGCTTGAGAAGACCTTGCTGGAATTGTGCGGCACTGAAGCACAGATTGATGGGCGATAACTGCGTTGAATCGACTGGTTATGGCGATTTTTCTTTAGCTTTTGCTTCGGCCAACAGACATAAAATCTCATACATCAAAGTGGCGCCCACGAGGGCGGTATTACCACTGGGGTCAAAGGGTGGCGCAACCTCCACCACGTCACCACCTATCAGATTCAAACCGCGCAGCCCACGCAAAAGCTCCATCGCTTCTATGGTGGTGAGGCCGCCAATTTCTGGGGTGCCTGTACCGGGTGCGTATACCGGATCGAGGCCATCGACATCAAAAGAAATGTAAGTCGGATGATCGCCAACTAACCTCCGGGCTTCATCAATGACCTGTTTTACTCCCAGCGCCGTGAACTCCTCCATGAAGACCACACGCATACCTTGTTCAAGTGAGTAATCCCAGCCTTCACTGGTTTCCTGGGCGCCTCGGATGCCTATTTGGATGGTTCGATTTGGATCTATAAGCCCATCCTCACAGGCCCTTCGAAAAGGCGTGCCATGCATAAATTTTGATCCGGAGAATTCATCCCAGGTATCGGTGTGGGCATCAATATGAATGAGCGCGACAGGACCTTTGGCCCCAAGGGCTTTCAAAATAGGATAGGTGACCGAGTGGTCTCCACCTGCGCTCAACGGCATAACATCTGCCTCGACAAGGCGCTGATACTGCAGTTCGATCTCTCTAACGACGTGCTCGTGTTCGTACATACGAGACAGTTCGATATCACCTATGTCGCCGATGCGACACAAATCATAAGGGCTGAATTTATGGACGTGATGAATGGAGCGCATCAGCGTGGAGGCTGCTCTAATCGCTTGCGGCCCGTGCCGTGCTCCGGGTCTATTAGTGACGGCACCGTCATAAGGAATTCCAACCAACGCAATATCAAGGTCTGACAGGTCGGTTACCAAGGGCGTACGCATAAAGGTGGGAATGCCTGTGAATCGGGCTTGTTTCATGGGGTTGTGCGAATCATCGGAGAGCGCCGAATTACGTTCATAAAAATTATTCATGTTCGATTTATTCCTTTTTTTTGGCTTGTGCGTGGCGCTCAGGTGATGGGTACCCCACCTTCCTCAAGAATGCGGCGTAACGGCATGAGTTCTTTCTCATAGTGGCGCCATCGAGCTACCGAGGACCGATAAACCGGCTGCCTAACCTGAGCCGCGCTGGCTGTCGTTGATGCTGCTGAATTCTTGTGAAATTCGAGTACAGAGTCGCTCCAGCTTAAGCCACAAAAATCTAGAGTTTGTTTTGCCGTTGTTTCCAGATCTTCGGTGAGGGCTTCGTACTGGACCTGATAAATTTGCTGAGGCAGTGCGTTATGCCAATGTTGCATCAGGTGATAGTAGGCTACGTAGTAGTGGCCCAGATCTTCCAGAGAATAAGAGTAGGGGGCCCCGGCATTGAATAGCATTTTAAAATTTGAGTAGCAGGTATCCATGGGGTGGCGAACCAGATTGATCATTTTTGCATGGGGCATCGCAAGGTAAATCAAGCCGCAGTACAAAAAATTTATGGGCATTTTATCAATCCAAAAGGGTTTGCCCCGAGCATATTTTTTGGTGGCATGTAGATACGTTTCACCCAGCTTAAAAAAATCAAGTTGGCTAGAACCCTGAACCAAATCGAGCTTGTTGAGTTTGGAGTCGCCCGCCAGACCCTTCACGATATGACTGATCATCAGGCTGAGTTCATTCAATTCACCGGCAGCGGTCACCTCGCCTTGGCTGGCAATAACTCGCTCCAATAGAGTCGTGCCTGTACGCGGCATTCCCATTATAAAAATAGGTCCGGTTTTATCGCTGCCCGGCGGATGTTCCTGACTAAAAAACGCGGGGCTGAAGGTGTCTTTGAGCGCCTCCATCACTTCAACATCGTGCTCAACTTTATAGGCCATACCACTTCGACGGATTACAGCGCCTGTTTGCAACGCGGCAAACGATTTCTGGTATTCCTCGAGGTCTTCATATTCTTTAGCCAAGGTGAAATGATGGTGAAACTGATTCTGTCGCCCCTCAATACCAGCGGCAATACGGGCCTCAAGTTGTTGTATGTGATTATTTTCGAGCGTTTGTTTGCGCACGTCTGACCGCAGAAAAAGGCCTTCAAAGTTGTTGGGATCCAAGGTTACGCAGCGATCAGCATGAGCCTCAGCTTCCTGTAGCCTGCCCAAAAATCGGGCATTGGTCGCGGCCATATAACAGAGGTCGGCATTATCTGGCTCCAGTTTGAGACCATCGAGAAATAGTCTATAGGCACGCTCATAGTGCTCGGTCTGGCTGAAAACCGAGCCCATCGACATTAGGACTCTAGCGTCAGTTGGCTGGGTTGCTAAAACCTTTTCGGCACAGCTCATCGCCTCATCTGTTCTGCCGCGCAGTCGGCATAGGATTTCAGCGAGTGTGATAAGAAACGGGAGGTGGTCGGGAACCAATTCATGGGCGCGGCGGTAACAGCGCTCGGCTTTCTGCCAGTTCTCCATGGCTAGATAAACCTGCCCTGCAAAGGATACGAAGCGTGGCTCGCTACTATTGGCGTGCAGGAGTTTTAAGGCAGACTCTTCCGCAAGGGAGTAGTTGCTCTGACGAAGTGCGCTCTGGCCTTGGGAAAAAATAGCCGACAGATTGTCATGATTCATCGTTATCTGTCCGGTGCGGCGAATGACATACCGTTATCTATAGCATACTGCCGCGCTCACTTGAATGAGAAGGGGTTGCCGGGCTGCGACTACCCCTCCTATTTCAAGAGGTTCTCAGAACTCGTAGCGCACTCTAATGCCAAGACTGCGAGGCCGTTCGGCTGCTTCGTAGTTGGTTCCAGCCTGAACAGCGACTGTGGTGACAGCATGGGTTTCATCGGTGAGATTGTTGGCGAATGCGCTTAGGGTCCATTCATCGCCAACAAGATTTATGCTTGCATTCAAAATGCTGAACGAATCGAGCTGGTAATCGTTGAATCCACCTGTGAGATCGTTTCTCGCATCACTTCTGTAACGTCCGTCCCCATGAAGCAGCAGATCAAAGCCACCAATAAGAGCGGGAATCTGGTAGTCAATAGAGAAGTTCGCCATGTGTTCGGAGATGTTGGGCAAAGGCGAGCCTGCGATACCGACAACGGTTCCAGCTGCGGCTGAGAAACCTTCGGTCAATTCTGCGTCGGTATAGACATATCCGACGAAAAAGGACAATCGTTCAGTGAGATTTCCCGTAAGCGACAGTTCCAGACCTTTGCTCTCCGACTCGGCAGCGTTGATAACCGCAGGGAGCGCGGCAATACTGACAAAAGCTTCTATCTGCGACTTGTCCCACTGAGTATAGAAGCCCGTTGCCGAATACTGCAGTTGGCCATCCAACAGGTAACCTTTTAAGCCCAGTTCCCAGTTTTGTGTTTCATCCGCGTCGTAGCTGATGAGCTCCTGAGTAATGATGTCGAAACCAACGGGTAATGCATTAGCCCCGCCATGTCTAAAGCCCTCAGCCCATGTAAAGTACAGATTGTGCTCGCCAAATTCATAGGAGGTGTTCAGTTTGAAAATGAGATCAGACTCGTCTTGTTGGTTGTTGCTGCCAGAGACACCCCACAGGGCGTTCAATTCATAACCCAGCTCGCCGCCCAGTTGGTCCATGAACGCCTGGTCGGCAGTTGTGCATGCAGCTCCGCAATTGGTGAATATTTGCTGCAGAGCGATTTCGTACTCCTGATCAAAGTAGCGAGCACCACCAGTAACTTGCCAGTTGTCAGAAATATGAAAGGTCACTTCACCGTAAACAGCCATGTCCTTAAACTCTGATTGCCTGGCGATATAGAGCTGGGGGACGCCAGGCTGGGGCGTCAACGCGTATAAAAGCGGGTTTAGCCAAGTGTTGGCAAAGTTATATCCGGGTGGGAGGTTAATGTCAGCGTCGTAGTACGCTGATATGGGGCCATCTGCCGAGCCATCAAGCGAAGCCCATTCAGCGTACCCCGGAATCTCTTCGTCAGAGATTAAGTCCGTCTCTTGGTCGTTGTAATAGGCGCCAACGAGCCAGTCAATTTTGTTGTCATCGCCGTTGGAGGCTAATCTGAATTCTTGTGTGAAGTCGTCCCGGTCTTGCGGCTCCCTGGCTGGAAATAAATTAGCTCTTGGATAGCATCCATAAAAGCCACAGCCCGGACGCGTTGCTGACCCTACGCCAAAGAGGTAGTAAAGCGGGACTGAATCCAAGTAGGTGGGCAGGTAACCCAAGTCGCGCACCGTGTCGATCTCACTCTTGGTGTATGCGGTACTAGAGGTCAGTGTTGCAAAGCCTAGATCAGCTTCGACTTCAAGGCTGACAAGATCGACCTCCTGCTCAAAGGTGCTTCTCGAAGCATCGAAAGACTCGTAAGTATCAGACCCGAGCTCGCGGTAATTCTCTCCATCAGCGTCTACATTTTGATGATGGAAATTAAGTTGGGCGCTGAGGCTGTCGGTGGGTTCCCAGAGTAGGCTGGCACGCAGCGTGTAGCTCTTGGCCGTATCGCCATCTTCGATGACCTCGGTCGCGGCCGGACTCCTTAAAATATCATTCGGGTTCTGGAGTACGGTTTTTCCACCCTCGCGCTGATAGATCGAGGTGTAGTCGATAACGCCGCCGCGGTCTTCATAGGCTCCCGAGACTCGCAGGGCCAAGTTTTCTCCCAGGGGAAGATTGATCGCGCCCTCTACCTGATAGGTTTCATCTGAAGACTCTCCCAGCCATTCTGTTCCCCCTGAGATATAGCCTTCAATTGCTTCGGTACTGGGTTTATTGTGTATAAAGCGTACTGTTCCTGCGAGAGACCCTGAGCCATAAAGGGTGCCTTGGGGGCCCCGTAAGACCTCCACTCGATTTAAATCTACGAGCTGAAGGTTGAAAAATGCTGGCGTATTGTCGATGTATGTAGACACCGTCGGAACGGCTAGATTGGAGAAAATACCATTAGTTGCCTGGGCGCGAATATTAAGGCCGCGCATGACAATGCCATTATTCATGGCGTTGCCTCTGGGGCCTTGGTCAGAGAACACAATACCGGCGACACTATTCATAACGCCTGTCAGGTTGGTTACACCGGCCTTAGCCAATTCGTCAGCGCTAAGCGCACTGATGTTGTAAGGGACTTCGATGAGACTCTGGCTTCGCCGAGTCGCCGTGACCAGTACTTCCTCCAAGGCGAGGGCTGACTCTTGGGCAAACGTTGTCTGGACACAGGTTGCGCTCGCCAATGCGACCGCGACTGCAACAGGTTTTTTATACAGCTTCATGGGGTGGCTCCCTTGCATACCATTTTGATATTGCAGATTGCCCCCGAAACGACTTTCAACGGAATGCCCTTAAAGAGGTACACGCGTTAATATTGTTAGTGTGGCACCGGGAGCCTTGTTTTCACTATAACTCGAAAATATTTGAGTTAAAAGGAGGTTAACACCCTTATAATCAATAAAATCAGGGATTATCTGGAAAAATATTGAGATTTGCGGGGATGGCAAGCATTATGATGGACGAGGAAGAAAGTGCAGAATCCATAAGCAGAGTTAATCGCAGTTTGAGTATTCGAGGCGAAAGACTCTATATTGAAGCATGCGATGTGGTGGAGCTTGCTGAACGGTTCGGCACGCCGATCTTTGTCGTATCTGAAAGTCATGTCCGTGAGAATCTCCGGCGCTACAAACAGACGCTTTCGGAGCATTGGCGTAAGGGACCGATTCGTATTATGTGTGCGTTTAAAGCGGCTCCCCTGCTGGCGCTTCGAAACATGCTTAGTGAAGAGGGCAGTGGCTGCGACATCTTCGGCCCCGGTGAACTGGAGGGCGCGATCAGGGGTGGGGTCCCCCCCGAGTTGATCTCGGTTAATGGATCAGTCAAAGACCGCGATATGATTCACCGTGCGATCGAGCTAAGCGCTAGAGTCGTGGTCGACAGTACACGCGAGCTGCTGTTATGCGAAGAGGCAGCCAAGGCTCTAGGTTGTCGCGCAAGGGTGATGGTTCGCGTTAAGCCCTTCCTGAAGGATTTAACACGGGAGTCAGATTTTCTACCGGGCGCAGAGATAAGAGAACTGACTCAGATTATCAAATACGGTGTGCCAACATCGGAGCTAAAAACGCTGGTGTCACAGGTTGCCAAGTCTGATTGCATCGACTTAGTGGGGGTTCACGCCCACATGGGGCGCCACAGCAAATTTTCCGAAGTATGGGAGGCATGGACTCGGCACTGTGTGGAAATTATCGCGCAGATACGAGACCAATTATCTGGCTGGAGCCCCCTAGAAATTGATCTGGGCGGGGGGTTTCCCAGCGAGTCTGATCGGGATACTGATGTCACCGTGCAAGGCTACGAGGGCGCTTCCCTAGAGGAGTTCGCTGCTGTGATTGCTACGACTTTAGAACGTGAGTTGACAGCACATGGCTTTGACCCGGCGGGCATTACATTGGAAATCGAGCCCGGCCGGGGCCTGCATACAGACTCAGGAATTCACCTTGCTGCCGTAAAAAATGTCAAAGAAGAAGCTGTTCACCGCCCCCGAAAATGGGCAGAAATGGATACTTCAGAAGTGTTCCTAGGGGTTGGGGGGCTTAACGACACTCCGCCCTTTGATTTTATGATCGCCAGTAAAGCTGGTGCCCCAAAAGATGACCGCTATGACCTCGTTGGCATGAGCTGCAATGCCGAGATCTTATTTCAGCAAGTTGCGACTCCCTCACTAGAGGTCGGCGATATCGTTGCACTACTAAATACCGGCGCCTATATCGAACCCATGTCGGCTAACTTCAATTCCCTGCCTCGCCCGGGAACTGTTCTGGTTCGTGGGGCGCAGGCTGGTTGGGCCAAGCGTCCCGAAACCGTGGATGAAGTTTTTGCCCGGGATCAACTGCCGGACTTTTTGAAGGAGAGCAAGCAATGACTATAAAGATGGCACTCTCATGGGAGGAATATGCCGGTTTAGATGCGACTGGCCTAGCAGATCTGCTGAGGTCTGGGGATGTATCGGCTCAGGAGCTTGCCTATCAGGCTAGGGCGGCTGTGGGCAGGGTAAACCCTGCTATCAATGCGGTCGTTGAGTTATTTGAAGATGCAATTGTCGAACCTCAGATCTCTGATGGGCCGTTTATGGGGGTTCCCATGATGCTCAAGGATCTGGGTTCAAAAATGAAAGGTCGAGCCCAAGAGGCCGGATACAGCTGGCTTAAAGGGCTAATCGCTGAGGAGGATGATCCCTTAACCGCAAACTTCCGCTCTGCCGGTTTTAATCTCATAGGGCGCACAACGACCCCTGAAGACGGTATGACAGGGGTCACCGAGACATTAGGTTTTGGTATTACGCGAAACCCCTGGGATTTGACCCGGTCTCCGGGTGGTTCTTCGGGTGGGTCTGCCGCCCTCGTTGCGGCGGGAGGGCTACCGGTTTGCAGCGCCTCCGATGGTGCAGGGTCGATTCGTTTGCCCGCGGCCTGGACGGGCTTAATCGGCCTGAAGACAACCCGAGGTCGACTGCCCCTGCCGACAGGAATTCACGAGGCGATCATGCCCTCAGCCTCTGAGGGTATTGTGACGCGCAGTGTGCGTGATACGGCTTATATTCATGAGTTACTAGCCCGCCGCTCCCTCGGTGCGGGGTTCATGCCCTATATGGAAGAGGCCTTGTTGGGTCCTAGCCTGTCACCTGTAGATCGCTCGCTGCGAATTGCGGTCTCGACGGGTAATTGGTCCCGAGTCGATACAGTACCGACTGATGCTATTGAGGCCGTAATGCGGGTGGTCGATTGGCTGTCGAATGCTGGCCATAAGGTTGAAGTGGTCGACGATAGCCAAATTTGCGACTTTGAGCAGGTTTATGCGTCTTACACAATTGCTAATTGGGTGGCACCCCTAGGGCGCTGGATTCCTGAACTGGCAGCGGCTTGTGGTGTTACGCTAACGCCAGAAAACACCAGCAATCAGGCGCTACAGCTGATAGAGGCAGCCAAAGAAATTTCTTTGGCTGATTTTCTTGCGGCTATGGAAACAAATGCGACCACTACACGACAATGGGGCCAATTTTGGGAGAGGGGTTTTGACCTGCTCCTAACACCGACCCTTGGCGATATCTGCTCGCCCGTGGAGAGCGACTATGCCCTGTCGAGCCAGCTTCCCTACCGTGAGTTTTTTGATCTCAGCGTGGATCTGTGTCGCTATACACTGCCTGCCAATGATGCCGGCTTGCCTGCCATCAGTTTGCCTGCGGGGCTCGATCGTAACGGTTGCCCACTAGGGATTCAGTTTTACGCGCCTTGGTGCAGAGAATGCGATTTGATCTGGATGGCAGCAACGCTAGAGCGCGAGCTGCCCCAGTATTTTTCTAAGCTTGCACCCCACAATGTCGTAACGGCGGAGTAACCGAGCGATGACAGCAGGAACCGTACCGAATATTCAGGAATTACAGGATATTGAGGCGATCAAACGTCTGAAGGCTTATTACTGCCAGTATGCAGATAGTGGTGAGCACCCCGAGGAATTTGCCAGTCTGTTTACCAAGGATGCGACTCTTGATGAGGGTGAGGACGGAATATTTGAAGGGCGTGATGCCATCGCGCAGATGTATCGGGATATCTGGCCTTATTTTCGACTTAATCAACACCTTGTGCTTAACCCTATTGTCGAGGTCGATGGTCTCCACGCAACCGGCCACTGGCGACTAGTTCAATATATGACCACAATCCACCCCGAGGGTGATAAAGCCTTTCTGGCGGTAGGTGGTTACGATGAGCGATACCTTAAAGAGCGTGGTGTTTGGCGGTTTCAGCACGTGCACGCGCGAGTGCATTTTTGTTGTGATGCAACGAAAGGCTGGGCACGGGAGCCTTTTGCAACACTGTTGTCACCAGACGCCATGGCGGCCCTGGGTTTACCCATCACAGCTTAATCACCTGATAACCGATGGGAATGCTGGCGTTGATGTGTCACGAATTTTGGGGGCTCCCGCGAAGAATCAACGACTTGGGAAGTTTTTGCGCCCATGAGCGGAGAATAATCGGCGTTACCTATTCCCATATTTAATGCCTCTTAGAGTCGGTGAGACAACCAGATTTATATGTGTTCTAGCAGACTGAGGAGCATGCTTTTCAGCGACGAGAAGCTGTGCGTATTGGGCTGAAATGATAGCGGCCGTAGTGGTCTTATCAATATTAGCGCGAGTTGGCCTCTTTAAGTGTCAGTACTTACTCTGATCTAGGTCAGTTAAGAACTTCCATGGTCGCCCTTTTAAGTTGTGTGAGCTACCCGCTTAAGGTTGTCTATCGAGCCGTCGATACTGCGTCTAGCTCCTCACTATCGTTGAGTTAACGGGCCTACTGTTAGGCCGCTTTTTACTTGCTAATATGTGGCTTTCTTATCTCTTCGTCGAAGTATAAACAGGTCCGATATCCCCTTTGCGATGTCCAGTGGACAATAAATCGTTATACAGTATGACGCTGTATTTCACAGTCAGGTTTTGGAGTAATAGGTGTCAGAAGAGCAGTCAGCTGGGCGGGCGGCAGAAGCCCCTCAAAAAACCACGTTTATGGGCTCAGACAATCAGGCAGGTGCACACCCAGCGATTCTTGAGGCACTGGCATTGGCATCAGACGGCTTGGCCTCGGCCTATGGTGAAGACAGTCTCTCGGAGACACTGAACGCCCGGGTCAGTGATATTTTTGAAACTGATTGTGAGGTCTTTCTGGTTGCTACGGGTACAGCGGCCAACTCATTAATTCTCAGTGCCATGTGTCCGCCCTGGGGCGCTGTACTGTGTCATGAGGGCGCTCACATTATTAACGACGAAAATACTGCTCCAGAATTTTTTACCGGTGGTGCTCGCCAGATTGGCGTACCGGGTCAGCTGGGAAAACCCTGTCACGACGCTATTCGTGGGCAAGTCGAGTTGGCCCAGCTGCATGGAGTCCACAACGTCAAACCCACAGCGATCAGTCTCACCAATGCCACAGAGCAGGGAACTATTTTGCAGCCCACTGAGGTTGCCGGCTACGGTGAACTAGCCCGGGAATTGGATCTGGGCTTGCATATGGATGGCGCGCGCTTCTCCAACGCGGTGGTCGGTTCAGGTGCGTCGCCAGCAGATCTTACCTGGAGGGCTGGCGTAGACGCGCTGACCTTTGGTGCCACCAAGAATGGCGCTATTGCTGCCGAGGCCGTGGTGTTTTTTAACGATCGCTTTAGTGCTGATTTTGCCTATCGGCGTAAACGGGCGGGGCATTTGTGGTCTAAGCATCGATTTTTAGCCGCGCAATTTGACGCTTTTTTGGCCGGTGATTTGTGGTTAGACAACGCGCGCCATGCCAACGCCCTCGCAGCGCGTCTCGCGAACGGGTTGTCGCAGCTGCCGGGTGTTACTTTGCCCTGGCCCACAGAGGCCAATGAGGTTTTCCCGGTGTTGCCTGAAGTTATAGACCAAGCGCTGGAAGCCGCAGGCTTTGTGTACTACCCGTGGCCCATGGTCCCCGGAATGAAGCGGTTTGTGACCAGCTTTGTAACAGACCCTGAAGATATCGACCGCCTGTTGGCCGTTGCTCAGTCGGCGGTCTGATTAGTATCTTTCAGAGGGTTTGCGTAACTCCCAATTGCCCGCAGTAACCAACGACGCGTTTTCTAGCTGCGTTAGCGCGTTGAACCGCTGACAGAGGGTTGTGCTCAAACCCCTGTTGATGCGCTAGTTCGCGGCCATTGCCGCTTGAAGCGCCTTGAGATTGGCTTTGTCTTCGTCGCTGAGCTGGGTGGGTTCGCAGCGGGGGTCGGTTTTCTGGATCGCACTGATCATGCCCCTAGACAAGGGAATGGGTTCACAACCGTGGTTGTTGTCGCAAATAAGATCCCACTGGGGTTCGGCCTGAACGTGGCAGGCAAAGCAGTTGCCGCCAAATCGATTCACAACTTCGGCAAAACCGCGCTTGCCAATAGTTGTGCCCTCTGAAGAAACGTTTAACTCGAAAAACTCCCAGTCGTTGGTTGCGGGGTTAAAGCCCGCCTCGCGCTTCACCATGGCCTCAGCAGGCACCAGTTGCACCACCGCACCTTCAGGATAGGCTCCTCCGTTGGCACTGTTTGCTACCGCAACCGTTTCTGCAATATTGCCCAGCAGGTTGTCCACATAGAAATGCCTAACAGGGGTCATATCATTGAGGCAGCGAAAGGTCTCGTTGGTGACTTCTGTAGCCGCAGCAGGTTGCAATAGAGCCGCAGTCATAAGGGCGGAAAATAGCAGGCCAAATCGATTGCGCATGGGGGCTCTCCCTTGTTGGATAACCTGAGTATACCCGAGGTAGAATTTGTGCAGATTTGCGCTCGCTTGCGAAGGCCACTACTGTGGGCGCCCTCACAATTCGACCGTTAGCGAGAAAGGAGTTCCCATGCGGTTTACCCTGTTAGTTCCAATGTTGTCTGCCTTGTTTGCTGTGTTTATGGGTTTTATTGCCTCTGCGAGTGCCAATGAATCTTCACTGACGGTGCAAAGCATCGCCGAGCGCATCCAGTCTGGCGAGTTAGACGAGAGCCCGTTGTTTATGCCCACGGCCGAGCGGCGAGTTGTTTTTGCCAATCCCGAATACTTTATGCCAGTGCGAGAAATAACCCCAGGGGGAAGTCCTTACCCATTGCCCTCGACACCGTTGGATCTGAGCAGTGTTGCCTATGAGGTCGATGGCGAGGTCTTCACCCTGCAGCATTTTTTGTCGCAACAGCCACTGATGGGTTTTTTAGTGATTCGCGATGGCGCGCGGCTACTGGAGCACTATGCCAATGACCACTCGGTAGATTCGCGTTGGATTTCTTTTTCGGTCACCAAATCGGTGACATCTTTACTCGTGGGCGCGGCCTTGGCCGACGGTTTCATTACCAGCTTAGACGACAGCGTGACTGACTATTTGCCTCGGCTACGCGGGAGTGCCTACGATGTAGTCACCGTGAAGCACCTGCTGCAAATGGCCTCCGGCGTGGCTTGGAATGAGGATTACTTCGACCCCGAG
>JGI20157J14317_10002929_pt1 | contig 14055 bp, 9 predicted proteins | sample COG_07_FD_14317 | JGI IMG/M metagenome (IMG submission 14317)
CCACTTGCGCAGCATCAGCAACCCTAAAGCCGTAAGAAGAAAAATTTTGATTGACGGCAGCATCCAAAGCTCCGGAGTTGAATACTTTGTAGAGCACTTTATTGGTCTTTTTCTCGGTNTTACCGCCGNTCACTGTTTTCTCTGTGGTTGTACTGATTCCCATAGCAGACATGGTTTCACCAGCAACATCAGCACTTTGTTCTGCCTCAGAGATACTGGTCTGCTGGTTAACCTTGGTAATTTTATCGTCGTAAACCTTGACCCCTGCTTGTTTCCTTGCAAGGAAAACTGCAGTCATTCTCGATCGCGGCCCCACGACCGCTGGCGCATTATTTGCCATCAATCGATTCATAGCAGCAACATTTACCTCAGCTCTTAACGACAATTGAAAGATTTTCTTTTTACATTTGGTAAGAATTACTGGGCTGAGCAAATACGTATCGATAGACGATCTTAGCTCTGCCTCTGCACTCGCTAGAAGATTACTAGTGGCGACGCTTTTTTGAGAACCCCAAGACCTAATCGCTGCAACCTTAGCTTCGGTCAAAGCGTCTTGATAAACAGAGTTGGGGCGCGGCATACCATCTTTACATTTTTTCTTCAGCTGTTTTTGAACCTCAGACCGAGCCCACTGAGTTTCTGCTTCTACCGATCTTACTGGAAGCAGGCTAACTAAGAGCAGCACAAACATACCTATAAGCGAGACTTTGGTACTGCTAGGTTGATTTAGCTTCACTGATTTCACCCCTTTATTCTTTCTATTATTTCCGAGCTAACTGCTCTCATCTTTTTCGCGACATCTCTAAACTTGCGTTTTCCTTTCACGTGCCGCTCGACCCATTTTTTTTGCGGACTATCCATCTGAGACATTAATTCATTAATCAAAACTAGCTGGACTTCTTCGTAAATGGGCCATTCACTAACTTGAGTTTTCTTGTTGTACTTAACAACCCTTCCCATCTGCATATTTTCCGAAAAGTATTTTTCATTAAAAGCAACGTCTGAAAAATGCACTTCCATTCCAACTCCATGCGTTTTTGTAATGGTTGCCGTGCTAGAACCCAAAACTTTCGTTCCAAAGCCCCTCGCTACTAAATCAACAGCAAAGTCAGCAGGAGGAAGCGAAAAACTTATATCATTACCTTCGTCGAAACGAAGGCGCATCTCGTTTACCGCCTGACCCTGTGTATAGGGCAACACTGGCACCTCATGAACATCCGACACCCCGCTTGAAAAGGAGGCTGCTAGCCAACTTTTATAAGTTCTTTCTGATATGTTATTCTTCTTTAGAATCGCAACTGCCGGCGGGTTAATTGTGACATTTCTAACTTGTAGATTTACATTCCAGCCTTTATTCAACTGCAAATCTCCAAGCTTCTCCCGAGCTTTATCAAAAATACTCTTGCCCGGATCTTCTGGGTTGGCAACCAAGGTTTTTATCACCAAATCCTCCCTGAGCGCTTCCATATCCGTGTTGTCGTTATAGATTTTCACTGACGCGCTATAAATGGGAAAGGCACTGATGATACGTTTCGAAGAAAAGTCGAAGGTCAAAATTTGCGCACGAATAGACAACTTCATCGTGTTTTCCAGACTCGTTCGATTGTCTCGAAACGACTCCGCACTAATCGCCAGTGCAGTTGCAATAGCACCTCCACTATCAACGCTGGCCCCTCCCTCACCGCTAACAAGAAAGCGCAAATCCTCTCTGTCGATTTGAATTATTTCCTGCGCTAACTTCTTGCTCGAAGATTGAAACTCCGAACGCCCAATTAGCTGGGTAACGTAAGGCATCGTTGCCGCTGCGTCGGCTTTTCCGCCAACAAAAGCGACCCCAGCAAACTGAACCCTTTGCTTTGCTTCAAGGTCCGTCGCGAAAAACAAAGAACCGAGCATAGCGAACACCAAACTGAGTCTATAACTAGGAATCGTCAACCGTTGTATCCTGTAAATCTGATTGTTGGGTCATAACTTGACGCTTGATGATGAACTGCATCGACATATCCAGCATTGCCTTGACGACACTGACTCTGGCCTCAGCATGGGTTCCGGCTACAGAAATGCGTTGTATCAATTTTCCTTCGAACTCAGCCGACTCAGTGCCGTCGAGTGAATCTTCATGATCATCTAAGATAAGAACATACCGAGTCGCTCCCAAAACATCACTTGTAAGATTTTCCCCCGAAAAGAGATTATCGACGCAAAAGATTTTTTTTGCGCTCATCTTGGCTTCCAAATCATTTAATTCACGCTCATAGACCGCATCAGAATCAAAATAACCCAGCAAAACAGCTTGGGTTGCTCCAGACCATTCAACTTCATCAAAAAACAACTTGGTCGCACGTCGCGATCCAGTTATTGGTATAGAGTACAACTTACTCACAGAGAAAAATGCTAGCGCCATAAGAACTGGAAACGCAAGGTCAATCGCAATATTCGTATAGCTGATTGATATCAAGGTAACCAGCACACTGGCAATTTCTGCCACAATGAAACTGCCGTCGATTAGATCCTCATCAACTCCCTTGATATGGGCGAGGGCAAGACACCAAAAACTTAAACAGGAAAAAAGCACAACGATCCAAACGGGGATTGGGGTCAATCCGGTGTCATTTTTCATATCGTCAATGAAATTCGCGATCATGAAATTATCATCAACCGCATTGGATAGCGGTGTTGCTTTGAGTAAACCAAGTCCAGGCGCGGTTGCACCCACCACAACGATCTTGCCTTTCAAAGTAGCAAGATCAAAGTCTCCGTCTCCTGCCATTGAGGCATAGACGTCAGAAAAAGAATAACGAGCGTAACTTGAACCATATGAGCGCCAATTGACCAAATATTCTTGCTCTGCATTCGCGGAGAGGCGAGCGCCGAATAAATCTAATGTCCTTTTCGCTAAAGATGGATAAACGAACTTTTGATCTTCGAACATTGGCTGAAACCTGCGAACAATTCCGTCATCGTCTAGGGTCAAATTGTTAACGCCCAAACGGTCATGCGCTTCGGGAAAAAAGGGATACAGCACGGCTACTGTTTTATCATTAGCCAAATCAGCGCTAACATCGCCCGACAAAAAAGAAACTTTAACTTCACTGAGTTCGTCATTTTCAGAGGACAAGCGCGTGATAGGAAAGGCAACCTGCCGCGCATAGCCGGACATTTCAGCAAGCAGAGCATCGGAGTCTTTATCGCGAATATCAGGATCGCTAAACATGATATTCAGTGCAACCGCGCCAACTTCATAGTCGGCTAAACCCGCTAAAAATTCACCAAATACATAACGCGGCCAAGGCCAGCGCCCGTATTCTTCTGCCATCATCGCGAGGCTTCTTTCATCCACATCAATCAGTATAATGTCTTTATCGCCACCGGGTTCCTTTAACCGATATTCGAAAGCAAGATCCATAGAGTCTGAATCATATTGCAATTGTGCTGACTCTTGTTCGCCGGTTATGATCCCAAAGTAAGCCACTGTGGCAAACGAGAATAGAGTGGCTAATCCAATATAAAAACCTTTTTTCGAGCGCCGGCTAATTACACCGAAGATAACCAAGAATTTGGACGCCATAAAGATGAGTCTTCGCCATATAGACATGAAAATCGCGTGCCTAGGGCGCCGTAATGTTCATCAAAGGAGTTCCTAAGCTAGCGGGCAACGCCGCAGCCTCTAACTCGTTAGAAAAAGCGATCGACAACCTATCGATTCTTTCTCCCGGCGAGGGATGAGTTTGAAACAACAGCTCCGCAGATTTTTCATCGTTCTTCAACTCTTCTAACTTAGCTAATACGCCGAAGAGAGCGCTGCTGTCGTAACCCGCTCGTGCAGCTATTACCGCGCCATCTCTGTCGGCCTCAAACTCAGCCCCCTTGTCTAGCCCCTTGGTCATTAAATCTGTAAAAATATCATTCATTTGATCGAAGAGTTGGTTAGCGTTGCTCATATTCGATTGCATCTTCGCGATGATTTGTGCGGCCGCTTTTTGTTTTTGAACAACCTTCCAATGATGCTGCCTAACGCCGTGGGCTATTTCATGAGCAATCACAGCAGCTAGTTCGTCTTCACTTTCTAAAAGTTGGTAAAGGCCGCGCGTAACGAATACGTTACCACCTGGAGTACAAAAGGCATTAACAGAATCGGTATCAAGTACACCGAATACCCAGGGCAGCTCACGTCTTTCCGTCTGATCAGCCAAGTGCCGACCCAACAAGTTAACAAATTCATTGAGCTCTTTATCAGCCACGAGACTTACTGAACCCAGATACAACGCTGCAATCTGTTCCCCTGCTAGGATTTCTTCCTCGAGGGAGCTTTTTACTGGCGCACTAAAAACCAAGAATGCAAATAAGCAGCTAAAGATGCTTTTCAATTTTAGATTCACTAACACCGATCTACTTTTGCTTACGAGCAAGTTTTTTCTACCAATCATCGTCAGCAACCACTTTTTTCTTTCTAGATGGTTTAATCTTCTTCACGACCCTGTCTGATCCCAATTCTTCTGTACCGTTTCTAATTGCAGATCTTTCTCGACTTTGAGGATCGGATAGATATGCGAGCTCTCTTCCTAGAAGGCGGCGATCTGAGGCAAATTTTTGCCCATCTAGAGAAGCCACTAAAAAAGCCTTAAAATCCTCAACTGCGCCGTAATCTGGCGCTGAAAGCCTAATCATCTCTGAATCGAGCCCTCTGACCCCGCTAGCGGAAACTGCGTTACCCACACCTCTCCGACCACTCTGTAGGGCATTCAGAGAGGAACTTGTCTTACTTCCCGAAATTCTTCTGAGATGACGCAACTTAACCCAGCCTGGCAGCGGTTCTAATACCTCAATCCACAAACCTCGGCGCAACCCCGTCGTCACAGGCACTCCAACTTCTAATATTAGAATTTTCGCTGAGGATATTTTCGGAGCAGAAAGCAAATCTGCTTGGGATCTAACAAGTGATTCACCCGCGTGCACTAAGCATAACGGCAGCATCAAGCTAACAGCGAACACCAATTTGATCACAAAATCCTCCCCCAGCGACGCCTATAACATAGCAACATTATTCTCTGTTTGACATACAAGGGGCCCACTAAAATACGCAGCCATTAGCTGCGGGATCAGACCAACGCATGAATACATTAGTGCGTTAGAGGTTTGCAGGGAGAAAAGCGCCCCGAAGCACTCCCATAAAACAATTGAAAACACCCCCCAATTAGTAATACATGGCAATGCTAGGTGTCCCTTTATGTGGAGCTGGGGGTAACCCGGGCTGGGGTCAGCGATCTGGAGTTTTGCGTTAAATACGCTTGGTTTAGGGGAAACAATAAAAGCAGTAAAACTACAGCGCCTTTAGTAAGGTGGGTAGAATTTATAGCCCAACGTAAGCTTCTGATTTATATCAAATAGTGGCGGAGGGACAAGATTGCAAAACCGCTCGTTCCTATAACCCCACTGAGGATTTCGAAACTAACTGTCAATAAAAGCCCCCAAATACACGAGCAAGGCGTGAGGCGTAGTAACTAAACTTTTGGGTTAGCCATTCCTAAAAACAGTAGGTTCATCATAGGTCGACCAATCAACAACTACTTCGCAGTCAGAACCCTGCTTTTACGCTCTTCGCGAGTCATCTTAAAAACGTCGTAATGGACATCATCTATCAACCTCCGCAGGTCAGCGTTGTTCACTATAAACGTGGCTTTACCAGCTATAACGGAAAATCCAAATATCAGAAATTTGCTATCAAGTAGTCGAAAACGGTAGTTGAATGATATATTCATATTATTGACTGGTGGCAAAAAAAAGAAGAACTGGAGCAGAAGCTGTGGACGAGAGTATAGACACCAATGACCTAGAGCCTGCAAATACAGAACAATTAACTGGTCTCGGCGGCTTCCTGCAGTCACTTGCAGGTTATTACGCGCGTTTTCTCGAGACAGACTTCAAAAAGCAACGCCAGCCCAAAAGAAAATTCGAGAGCAGGGATAGAAACGGTAATCGCTTGGGGTTACGCACTGAAAAATATCCTGAGCTTAGGAAGCTACTACTTCAGAAGCTCGAGCAAAAAACCAATGCGAGCTTTTTGATTCGCCCAAGGACCTATAGCTCTTCGCTTCCGACCACCACTCGTGGTGGAATTGATGCTGCTATCAATCGGGTCGATACCACTGCTTATCACAAAGATTTGAATGCATTATCTGATTGGCTGAAGCAGCAGAGAAGTGACAGCAAAATTGGCCTAGAGGAAGTCAGGGACGAGGCTTTAGAAATACTGACACTTTCAACCCGAAATCACGTCGTAGAACCAGTTTTAGATTTAGTAAGTCCCGTGTTGGAAAAGAGCATTGGCGCACGCATGGCTGTCGACCACTTAATTGTATACGCCGACGAAATAACCGCTAATGTGATTCAGCAAGCTGAAATCCTTTTATCTGAAGTGATTCCTGAAATATTGATTCAAAATATGGACGGCGCTTTTGAAGACTTAGTTGAGCAAAGTCTCACCGACAACCACATTCAATCTACCTTAAGAGACTGGTTTTCTAGCTTTGCAGTCTCGGACGCACATGCAGAACTAAGAGAAATTATTTCCACTCAGTTACTTAAAGAAGAAACAGAGGTCTATCTGAATTTCGCCGAGCTTGAAATAAATAAAGTTAAGTTCCCACTATACTTCGTGCCAGTTCAAGCAAATTTTGAAAAAGACAATATTAGGGTTGAATTTGGAAGCCACCTATTTGTCAATAAAAAAGCTGTTGACTACCTCGTTGGAGAGATAGGTAAACGACTCGATAAAAAAATACCTAGCGCGATCGAAGAGCGGATACTTTATAAAAAAGAGGACCAGACCTATCTCGAATTAGCCGAAGAGTCTTTTTACAAGGTCTTGATGAGTCTGCAAGTCCAGGGTGATCTGGACCTTGGCGGCCTGATTGAGGGACAAGCCGTCGGGCCAGGGCCCATTTTTGTAAACAATTCGATTACGTTATCACTTAGCGATAAATCGGATGAATCGATCATCAATGATTACGAATCTTTGATGACGGGCATCGACCTCGACAGCGGACTTCTAGATGCATTTAGAGGTTTAGTAGCGAGCTTTTTAACCGAAAACCCCGACTCAGTTGAGAGAGAATTGGATCAGGAATGGGATGATCTACCAACGGAAAAACGATTAGTTTTTGAAACTCCGCTTCCTCTGGCAGAGGAACAGCGAAAAATACTTTCTGCCGTAAGAAATCCCGCAGCAAGATTCATTCTCCTAGAGGGCCCTCCTGGCACAGGTAAATCTCACACGATAGCAGCGATCGCATCTGAATTGATCCTCCACGGTAAAAACATACTGATCTTATCCGACAAAACCGAAGCCCTTAATGTGGCGGAAGATAAAATTAACAGCGTAATAAAAAAAGTCCGTGGTTTAGATGTAAATTTTGTTAATCCAATATTACGATTAGGAAAAACGGACGGCAATTTTGCCAACATCGTTAAAAATAGTTCGATTGAAAAAATAAAAACTAGTGTTAAAACATTCTCTAAGCAGGAACAAGCATTTAATAAAACTGTAAGCAGTTTAGAAGAAGAGCTAAAGGCGAATATTAGTCAGCGAATAGAGACAGCAAAATCAATTGAAATTGACGACATCGATAAGTTATTCACTTTAGAGGAAGAACTTTCACGGGAATTCCCAAAGTTCTCAGAGGAATTTTTTGGGCCCTCTGATCGAATGGAAGTTCTAGCCGAGTTCTACCTCGAGTTTCTGCTCAAAAATCGCGAGTTAGTCGCTTCCTTTGGAGAAAGCCTCGATGGCGTAAAAGAAATAAAGATGTTGTTGTCGCTCATTGAAATATTACAAAATGAGGATAATTTACCTCGCGATATTGCCGAAAAATATCCCAAGCTGGATCTCACTCGTGCGTCTGAATTACAGACGCTTGCATATTCCATTGAACAATTAAGAAAGCCTCTATTCGGTTATCTGTGGCAGGGCAAAAAGCTTTCAGCGTTGAGACATAAAATACGCAACATTACTAATGAGCATTTCGATAAACCACAACAGCATTTATATGAAATACGTCATCTATCTACTGTTGGACAGTCTATTGAGAATGCACTACGACAGTATGGCCAAACGACAGAAAATGCGTCGTTTCTTTACCAAGTGTTGGGGCTAGGATTTACGCCAAGTGCAGACGACTCTGAACTGCTGAAAGATTACGTTTTAAATCTGGAAGGGCTCGAAGACCTAGGTGTTGCGTACACACCTAAAGCGTTACTTGGTATGAGTTCTACAGACGCCCTACTTTTACGCAGTTTTGACGAAGCTTTCGATCTTAAAGAAGCTCTCACAAACAAATTTGACGATATTCCTGACTTTGATTATTTAAAAGACAAAAATCAGTTCGAAACGTTTCAGGCTCAAAAGCTCACACAGGAAATTGATAAACGGGTTGTGGAATTTGCCATTTCTAAAAAAGCCGATGCTAAAGAACTGCTCAAAATAATTAAAAACAAAGAAAAATTTCCGGTAGACAAGTTCGAAGTTCTAAAAGATGCCTTCCCTTGTATGATTGCCGGCCTGCGCGACTATGCCGAGTTTATTCCTTTAAAAGAAGAGCTCTTTGACCTAATAATAATTGATGAAGCATCTCAGGTATCTATCGCACAAGCGTTACCGGCTATGTTGCGTTGTAAAAAAATGCTGGTGATGGGTGATAGGAAACAATTTGGCAACGTAAAAACTTCGAACGCTTCTAAGGAATTAAATAAAGCTTATTTCATGAGAGTAGAGGCCGCACTCGCGGAGGCAATAGATATTGGTGAATTGCCTAAAAATAGTCGAGGAGAAACTCTGAATGTTACGAATTCAGTTATGGAATTCTTTGATTCTATATCCAACTTTACTGTACAACTACGAAAGCATTTCCGAAGTTATCCAGAAATGATTTCTTTTTCGCATAAGTACTTTTACGAAAACCTTCAAATGCTAAAAATCCGCGGCGTTCCTATAAACGATGTGCTTGAGTTTGTTGAGCTACCTGACGCAGATCGCTTTGAATTAACCAGAAATGTAAACGCAGCCGAAGCTGACTATATCTTCTCCAGATTAGAGGAGTTACTCAAAGACCTCCGACCGCATACCGTTGCAATAATTACACCCTTTAGGGAGCAGCAACAATATCTACAGCGACGACTCAGCGACCATAAGTTACGAGATGATCTTCTACACAAGTTAGATCTAGCTGTATTTACGTTCGATACTTGCCAGGGCGAAGAGCGTGAAACAATTTTCTATTCGATGGTCGGCACTCGACAAAGTGACCAACTCAACTATATTTTTCCTAGAGACTTAAGAGACTCTAGCGCCGAGGAGATGGACGGAGCTCTAAGATTTCAGCGACTAAATGTTGGGTTTTCTAGAGGTCAAGAAAAACTGGTATTCGTTCTTTCGAAGCCTGTAGAGGAATATAAAAACGCTATCGGCCAAGCCTTGAGTCATTATGCAAAAACGTTAGACGATGCCCGACTACTTCCTAACGACGAAGGGGTAGATGCCTCATCTCCAATGGAATCAAGAGTGCTTGGTTGGCTCAAAAGCACCTCTTTCGTTAATCTCAATAACGAACTAGAAATCATTCCTAAATTCGAATTGGGAAGATATTTAAAATCTTTAGACGAGAGTTATGAACACCCTTTTTACAAGATTGATTTTTTATTGCGATTGAAAGAAGGCGGTCGAACTTATCAAGTTATCGTCGAGTATGATGGTTTTGAGCACCACTTCAAAAATAAAGATAGAGTCGACGCGTCGAACTGGAGGCACTACCTAACTGATGGAGATGTGGAGCGAGAGTGTATTTTGGAGGGATATGGATACAAAATGCTCCGTATAAATCGATTCAATATTGGCAAAGATCCCATCTCGACGTTGGATCAGAGGCTAACCGATTTATTTCAAGACCTATCAGAAGCAAAAACTCACCATAAAAAAATGTCTGATCTACAAGAAGAAACTGAGAAAAACATTACAGGCTTGGAAAACAAGACTCATAAGGAATGCTCAGGCTGCAACACAATCAAATCAATGAATGATTTTCGCGATTCCACGTTAAAGAACGGCTTTGGCCGTCTGTGTCTGATTTGTAAAAATTCTAAAACTGGAGAGAAGATCCGAGCTCGGAAAGCAAGACGCAGAGGCCGTTCTAGCCACTAATATCCATCGAGTTTTGCCAAACTTCCTTCAAGTGGCCGTTATTCTATGTGAATTTCTAAACAGTACCGCTTAAAAGAACTCTCCGGAATTGATATCCCATAAGCAGGATCCAAGATTGTCCCCGTGGGAGTTTTGTGACAATTCTTCCAATCCTCTACTGGTTTGCCTATTGAGATCGTATTAATAGCCTTCTCATCTGAGTCTTCAGCAGACATAAATTTATAAGCTTCCATGGAGGGACCATGGTCGAACGTTTGCGTATATTTCTCTATCGCAGTACTGTGATTTGTTTTTAAATTTTCGTAATTAGGCAAGAAGTCAATGAACGTCAAAAATATTCTTAGAGTGAAGATTATACCCTCGTGTGAAAATCGAGAACGCATAGCAAAACCATTTATAGGGTTGGATTTTGGTGAGCGCGACATCCCTTTACAAAATTTTTCTTCGGGAATAAAACAAATTTTTGAAAATTCTGATGAAACTGCAACAATCGAAGAGGTATACGAGCTTTTTTCCAATATAAATGAAGGGAATGCTGACCTTGCCCGTATTGTTTCTGTGCTCCGAGGCGAAGATGGAGCTGCAGAAACGAACCTAGGCATAAAACAATTCGGTGAACGTTTCGGGAGGAAATTTGGCCTCTATCAAGATAAGAGCAATAAACTATTCTTAGGGGTTTTCGCTGGCTTGGGCAATAGACTGGTTAGATATAGTCTAAGATTTTTGTTTTTAGCAGTACCATTTATAATGGTCGAGGCAGAGGGTACAGCAGCAGCAGCCTTTACTGAAACACTATGGGGTAGCGTATTTTGGGCTTACTTCCTGCTTTATTGGGTTATGGTGACTGCCCCACCTGAGGCAGAAACAAAGATAGTGGACTGGAATATATTCCCGTTTGCCATTCAAGGTGAAGTATCCAGCCTCGTAATCAGCGCTATAGATCGAGATCCCAATTTTGATTTGCGCCTGCAAAGTCTTAAGCAAATGGTAGGGAAAGTTTACGCCCAACGGCTAATTGAGCATCAGGCTAGGTTCGCAGAATCCACCGTTTCTTCTTATGGGGAATTGGAGGAGGAGGAAGTTTATGGGGAATTGGAGGAGGAGGAAGTGCCACGCCCTCCGCCAGAAAGAGGCTTTCTATCGAATGCCCCGAATATTTTTGAATCACTCACGAAGGATCGAGGAACTAACTTTTGGGAAGTTAAATGTAGTACCTGTGGCTGGGGAGAGATTATGGACCGTGAGAGTTATCGCGCTTACCGAAGAAAGGCCAAAGGCTGCTATAGCTGTGGAGATTGGGTGCACATAAATATAAGGCCGATTTCACAAAAGCATTACTAATGTGTACCACGTGCTACTACTATAATTAGAGCAGAGGCATAGCTGCCCCCGGGTGTGCTTTAGATATGCCGGCTTTGTTTATCGGATGAGAATGCATAGAGGCACATTGAGGTTCCAATGTATAACCGGCGTTAATTGCATATGCATTGACTGGGAAAACAACGGTCTGTAATGAAGTTTTTGAAGTGGCGGAGGGACAGTCCGCCATCACTCTTGACTCACCCCAACCCATACATGCTCATAAAACGTTGAATATATTGATATTTATTTGATTTACTCACTCGATCTCGTGCATTCCTGTTCTATCCAGTAGCGCAAAATGGCATACTTATTAGTACAAAGGATAGTACAAAGAGTTTATGCCAAAAATACCACGCTCCCTTACAGCCATGGCTGTTAATAAATTAAAAAATGGTAGACACGCAGTTGGCGGCGCAGTGGGTTTGTATTTGGATAAAAGCTCATCCTCAGCCGGCAGTTGGATCTACCGATACACTAGCCCCGACTCAGGGAAAATAGTCCAAATGGGTCTGGGGAGCTACCCAGCCGTAACGCTTAGCCAAGCGAGACTAATGGCGGTCGACTATCGTAGCACCAAAGAACTAGGCCTATGCCCTCTTACTCAGCGACTACAAAAGCAACAAAACAAAAACGAAGCACTGCGCAAGAATAAAACTTTTAAAGAAGTCGCATTGTTGGTCTGCGAACTGAAAGAAGCTGAACTATCTAATCCAAAATCTATACAGCAATGGCGCAATACACTCTCAACATACGTATTCCCAACATTAGGCCATAAAATTATAGGCGAACTTTCTAAGGCCGACATATTCGGAGTTTTAGAACCTATATGGCGATCTAAACATGAAACAGCCCGTCGCCTTAAACAAAGAATTCAAAGAGTGTTTACCTACGCCAAAGCGCAAGGTTGGTGCAGCGGGGATAATCCAGCATCAGACCAAGCCGGACTTCTGGATTTGCTTGGGAATTTAAAGCCTGAGCCAAACCATTTCCTAGCCCTTGACTGGCGTAAAGCGCCCACTTTTTATCAATCGATAGCACAGGCAAAAGATAGAGGCAGTCTGGCGCTACTTTTTATTTTATTAACCGCGAAACGAGCCTCAGAATGCCGCTTGGCTAAATGGTCTGAATTTGACCTTGAATCTGGTCTATGGGAAATACCAGCTGAGCGAATGAAGCATAGAAGACGCCATATCGAACCATTGGCAAAGCAAACGATCATATTTTTGAGGTCTCTAGAGGGCGGAAACAGGTATGTTTTTGGTGGCTCAAACTACACCGGGGTATCCCTAGCACAAATTAAAAAGGCAAGATCGGAGTGGCCGACCACCACACACGGCTTACGGGCCACATTCGAAACATATATGTCAGAACAAACACAACACGACGACAACGTATTGGAGCTTTGTATGTCCCATACTAAGACTTCACTAGAGAAAGCATATAAGCGCGGTGATCTTATAAATAAAAGACGGTCTGTAATGCAAGATTGGGCTGATTACCTAAACGGCGCCCAACCAAACGACTATAAATGAACTCATGCTCCTAGATAATATTGAATAACCATGGCCAGTCTGTCACGATCAAAAATCTATAAGCTAAGGACTGACGCGTGAGATTTTTTCTTTTTTTAGCTATTTTGATAGGCTTTGGCTGCGCAACAGCGATGCCAAAGTTCCCTGCAGATCAGTCTTTTGTCGACTTTCCGGCAGCCGGCAATTTGGAAAGAGTGACTTCAGCGAGAGTGGGCGATTCGGTTGTTGAAAAAGCCAAATTTTTTAAAAGACCAGCAAAGCTTTTGTCTAGCGAGATACTAGACGAGCACACTGTGATTGGAACTGTGACGCTCGGGCCCGGTAAATATAAAGCTTTGTATCAGCTTAAAGAGTGGACTTTTTATGAGCCAACAGCAGGCGTCTTTTCCAAAGGTCCGGGAGAATTTATGGGGAATGCCTATGGACTGCTAGCATCCGATGATGGTCGCTATGCAACTGGTTATGCGTTAAGTGGTGCCACTGGCTTCGTTAGACATAGTTACCTTGAACCTGAAGATATTGTACTTATAAGCGACACCACTCATGTCGACGTCCAGCTACCCTCCATAAAGCAAGAGCTGGTGTATAACGGGAGAGCAGAATCAATTATCCGCTTCATGTACCGAGAGTATAAAAACGACATGGCTAGGCCTGCATTTACGCAAAACCTCGTGTATGACCTTGATCAAGGCTCTCGCGTAGTTTTTCAAAGCGTCGAACTAGACGTGGTAGACGCTACGAACACGGAAATTCGATACAAATTGCTTTCTGGTTTTCCGAACTACGAGTAAAACACCTCTTCCTGAAAATTTTGCTAATCAGGTTTACTTGAAATTCATTTGATACGAAGTCTCTAGGCCCGCTGAATCACGATAGCTGGCAGTTCAACCACCTCTACCCCATCACTCTTAGGCTTCCCGTAACCACGGTCTAGAATCGAATTAGCGGCAGCTATTCGTGCTGAATCGC
>JGI20157J14317_10002932_pt1 | contig 14052 bp, 10 predicted proteins | sample COG_07_FD_14317 | JGI IMG/M metagenome (IMG submission 14317)
AGGTGCGGGCTACGGCATCGGTGGCGCCAAGGGCATCACAGCTGGACGAAAAGGTTACAAGGCCGCGCTGTTTGAAGGCGGCATCAACGTGCCGTTCATTGTGCGCTGGCCTGGTAAAGTAGCCGCTGGTCAGATCGATGCAGTCTCACAGATCTCCGCCGTCGATTTACTGCCTACATTTTGCGAAGTGGCTGGCGTGGCATTGCCCGCTTCGTATCAGCCCGATGGCATCAGCCAAGTCTCGGTGCTACTCGGCAACGAAAAGCCACTGCGCGAAAAGCCGCTGTTTTGGAAAGCAGATGCGCCTTGGCCCNCGCAGCCGGAACGGCCCGACCATTGGGTCTCGTATGCCATCGTCGATCAACAGTGGAAACTCGTCGCGAATCAAGCGCTAGATCATGTCGAGCTCTACGACATCACCGCCGACATTTACGAAAAAGATGACCTGAAAGCACAGCATCCAGAAGTGGTGACACAGTTGCTACAACAACTCGAAGCTTGGCAGCAGACCTTACCGAGCCAGNCGACTGNTGATGTATTCTCCNNTACGCGTAAAAAGTAATTGTTTCACTCGTAGGATTGGTGTGGGCGGTATTGCACTGATCCCCGTGTTACTTGCTGTCGTCTGCTTTCGCAAGGCGATGCCGATTGTTATTTTGACAATGTGGGCGACTGATACGATTGTTGGTCGATTCACGCCAAGTGTAAGGAATTGATGGGCCTGCGGTGAGATTCTTTATCTTCGCCGCGATTCTGGTGCCGCAGATTTTCATGCTTTGGAAGTGGATATTGGAAACCACCGGTCGCTCTATGGAGGAAATCGAATCGATTTATTATAATAAGGATGCCTAAGCAGAAACTAACTTTGAATAAATAAATGAATTTATTATGTATTACTCTAGGGGCCGTGGTGCTCGGTCTGTTTTTGTTGTTGTCGCAGGGAGCCGTGGCCGCAAGGGCTCCGGTTGATTGTATTGATCCAATGATCGGGGCAGTGACTTACCGCCAGGGCACCGAGGATGCGCACGGATTAGGGAAAACGTTTCCGGGGGCGGCGACGCCGTTTGGACTGGTGCAATTGAGCCCCGATACTTTGACTGGCGGCGACAACGGCTCGGGCTATTCGTATGAGCATACCACGATTGAAGGGTTCAGTTTTACCCATATGAGCGGAGTGGGCTGGTATGGGGATTTGGGGAATTTTTTGGTAACGCCAACGCTTGGCAAACTGCAGACCAATCGGGGCAATCCGGCGCAACCCGAAACGGGCTACCGCTCGCGCTTTTCACACGAGACCGAAGTTGCTCGGGCAGGCTATTATGCCGCGACCTTGGCTGATTATAACATCCGCGCCGAGATGTCTGCCGCGCCGCGAGCTGGTATACTGCGCTTCACTTTTCCCGCTAACAAACAGGCACGCATTCAGATCGACCTGTCGCGCCGAGTGGGCGGCACCTCGACCGAACAGTTTGTGCAGGTGGTAGATGAGCATACGATTAGCGGCTGGATGAAATGCCCGCCGGCAGGTGGTGGCTGGGGCAACGGCGATGGCAAAGCCGATTATACGGTTTACTTCTACTGTCAGTTTAGCAAGCCGTTGAAACGACACGGCATTTGGAGTGCGGATATTCCCGAGGGTGAGAGCCGCAAGCGACAGGCGATCGAGAGTGAGGCTTACCAAGCAATCGTTGCGGCGGCACCCGTGGTGTATGGCCAGACGCAGGCACAGGGGCAGCATTTAGGATTCTTTACCGAATTTGAAACGGCAGCCGACGAAGTGGTACTGGTCAAATCCGGCATTTCATTTGTCAGTATAGAGGGGGCACAGTCTAACTTACAGCACGATATTCCACACTGGGAATTTGATACGGTTGTTGACGCGAGCCGCTCGCTTTGGACCGATGCGGTCGGTAAGCTAAAGGCAGAGGGTGGGACGGATGACGACCATACCAAATTCTATACCGCGATGTATCATACGATGATTGATCCGCGCGCGGTTTCGGATGTGAACGGCAATTACATTGGAGCCGACGGCAACATTCATCAGGCCGACGGCTTTGTTTATCGATCAGTTTTTAGCGGTTGGGATGTGTTTCGCTCGCAGTTTCCGCTGCAGACGCTGATTAATCCGAGCATGGTGAACGACGAGATCAACTCGTTGCTGCAGATTGCTGAGCTGAGCGGTCGGGAGTATCTACCGCGTTGGGAAATTCTGAATGCGTATTCCGGCTGTATGCTTGGTAACCCCGCGGTGTCGGTAATTGTCGATGCCTATGAAAAGGGCATTCGAAATTATGACATCGATCAGGCGTTCACTTACTCGAAAAATTCGGTCGATACATTCGGCAACGGTGAGCGGGGCTATGCCAAGGGTGACAAAGGCGTGATTTCTGAAACCCTCGAATATGCCTATGCGGATTGGTGCCTCGGCCATTTTGCCGAGAGCCTCGGCAAGCAGGCAATCGCCGACGAATACTATGCCAAAAGTAAGGCTTACAAAAACTTATGGAACGATGAAGTACAGTGGTTCCGAGCAAAGGATGATGCTGGGAATTGGGCGGCATGGCAGGGCAAGACGGTGCATGGCCAGGGCTGCCGCGAGTCGAATCCGTATCAGCAGGGCTGGTTTGTGCCGCACGATGTACCCGGCCTAGTCGAGCTGATGGGACGCGCACATTTTACCGCCGAGCTGGTGGCGTTGTTCGACAACACCCCGTCCGACTTTCTGTGGAACGACTATTACAATCACGCTAACGAACCAGTGCATCAGGTGCCGTTCCTGTTCAACGAAATCGGCATGCCTTGGCTGACTCAGAAATGGACACGCACCATTTGCGACAAAGCCTATGGCGCTGATCGATATGGAATTTGTGGCAATGAAGATGTCGGTCAGATGTCGGCCTGGTATGTGCTGGCGGCGATGGGGATCCATCCGATCAACCCCGGCGATGGTAAATACCAAATAACCAGCCCGGTGTTTAACAAAGTAGAAGTTCAGCTCGATCCTGAATACTGCTCTGGCAAAACCTTCACTATCGAAGCCCATAACAATTCCCCGCAAAACATCTACATCCAGAAAGCAGAATTGGATGGCCAGTCGTTCAACCGCAGCTGGATCCATCATCGAGAGCTCGCCCGCGGCGGCAGGTTGGAACTCTGGCTAGGGCCGGTCCCTAATCAGCAGTGGGGTCGATCATGTAATCGGGCGCATCCGTTAGGAGCACAATAAACCATTTGCTGGTGAGTACCTGAAGGATCCTTTGGGGATTGATGTGGCTCAACCTCAGCTGAATTAGAAATTGGGCAGTGAAGTCTGCGAGCTGGTACTTTAGATTAGTGCGCTGCTGTAGTGGTGCCCAGTGAGTTGCCCCAACCGATGATCACTGTGGATAGAATGAGCAATAGGATGGCTGTCCATACAATGCTCAGTGTGGCGCGAGTCACGCCGCGCCATTCTTTGAAAAACAGCCCCCATAAATTTCCACAGATGATGATGAACGACATATGCAGTGACCAACTCGAGAAGTCGAAGGCGCCCATCTTGGTCGAGCCCATGCCGTAAAAGAAAAACTGGAAATACCAAATAATGCCGGACGCGGCGCACAGGGTGAGGATGCCAGTCGTCTCCGAGGGCGTTGCAGAGCGGTAGCCACTAAAGGTTTTATTGCGGCGATTCAGATACAGGCACCAGAGTGTGTTAGTGAGGAATCCGCCCGGCAGGATGACGCAGAGCACCACGTTGTTTTGAAACAGCGGGTTGGCGCCGGCTTCGACCGCAAGCTCGGCAATCGGCACGCCGCTTTGTATGCCAAAGGCGAAACAGGCACTCATCAGTCCAGAGACAAAGGCGACCACCAGTCCTTTGACCGGGGCAAACTCGTCGTCGCCGGACTTGTGGTCGGCGCTTAGCTCGGCGGGTAGTTCGCGCTCCTTACGGAAGCCCGCATAGCCTGCCACTAGAATGCCCACCGCGCAGAGTGCGACGCCGCCGATCACCACTTGCCCGCCAGTGGTGGACGCGACAGTCATCAGTTCACCGCGGAAGATCGGTGGAATCAGGGTGCCGAACAATGCGCAAAATCCCAATGCGACGGACATGCCCAGCGCCATGCCGAGGTAACGCATTGTCAGCCCGTAGGTAACCGCTCCGATGCCCCACAGTATCCCAAATACGAAAGTCCATCCCAGTGCAGAGGCAGGCGCGCGACTGAGCACGCCGAATAGATCGGGAGTGGTTGCGCCGGCGAAGATCCATGGCGTGAGCAACCATGCGAAGGCTCCCATCGCTAGGTAGAAACATTCCCAGGGCCATTTGCGGATGAATTTAAGTGGGGCGTAGAAGCTGGCTGCGGCGACTCCGCCGAGCGCGTGGAACAGTAGGCCGATGAGTGGTTGAGGTGTCATGTCGTATATGTGTGGGATTTAGAGCCAAAATACGCGCTGCAATTAAGTGATGCGAATACTTCGGGGGTAGGGTGCGGAAGGCAGTAGTAATTTGCTAGAGCCTAGCTGGTTGTGGGGCGAATCAGTTAGTCAACTGATTTGGCAAAGAAGGACTTAGTATGGACGGCTACGCATCCAGTTGGCAATCGTTTCGGTGAGCTGTGCTTTATGGGCGGGTTGGTTGAAACTGTGGTCAGCGCCTTCGACGAAGACTGCTTGGACTGCGTCGCCTTGTAGGCCTTTAACGCACTCCGTGTCTTTCGGAAGGACGACGTCGTCAGCTGTGCCGTGGACGAGTAACCACGGAGTGGCGATGCAATCGGCGAGTGGTTCGACGGTGACGATGGTATCGCACAGATCCTTCATGAACTCCGAAGACAGCGGACAGCTTTCTTCTTCCCACATGAGGCCAGTGTCGGGAGTCTCTTCGCCGAATTCGGTCGTCGCGAAAGCTTTGGTGTCGATCATGCCGGCAATCGAAACAAGTGCTTTGATGCGACCGTCGCGTGTGGCTTGAATCACGCCAACTGCGCCGCCCATGCTGTGGCCTACGTATGCGATCTTTGGATACGCGTTGGCGACGGCATCGATCACGCAGCTTAAGTCGCCGACCTCCTTGGAGATGGTGGCACTGCGGAAGTCGCCTTCGGAATCGCCATTGCCGGCAAACGAGAACGCGAGCGTGTCGAAGCCAGCTTCACTGAGTGCTTTAGCAGTGTCGGCGATAACTGGACGATCTTTGTTACCCGTGACGCCGTGGCCTAGGATGACGAGCCACTTCTCCTCACGGCAATTTTCAGCGCCGGATGTGAATGCGTAATCGAGCGTTTCGCCCAGAGAGTTTTTTATGGTTTGATTCATGGAGAGGAGTGGAGGTCGGAGAGCTGAGGACGGAGGACTTAGAGGGAGTGACAGAGTGGAGGGAAATGCTCCGTCGTTTCCGAGCGAAAGTTCGGTGGCAATGACGGAGCATTGCCCTCCAATTAAGATTAAGCGTTGCGTCCCTGGAAAGTGAGTTCTGCGATGCCGGATTTGTCGAGTTCGCCTTTGCCCATTTCAGTGAGCTTGGTGTATTGATCAAACGTCGCCTGTGCGAGTGGGGCGTTAATGCCCTGCGTTGCTGCCAGTCCTAGCGCGATGCCGGAATCCTTCGCAGCGTGGGAGGCGGAGAAGTAGCAATCGTGGTCGCGGATGATCATGTCTTCGGCGTCGGTTTCCAACACGCGCGAGTTGGCGCCGGTTTGGCTGAAGATATCGCAGAGCATTTTTAGATCGATGCCGAGTGCGTCGCCGATGCCGAGGCCTTCGGCCAGTGCGGCGGTGTTAATGTTCATCACCATGTTGACCAGTGCCTTTACTTCGGAGGCCTTACCTGCGGCACCNACGTAGTGGAGTGCTTTGCTCAGGTCGTCGAGCAGTGGTTTGTTGGCATTGAAGTCTGCCTCTTGTCCACCGATCATTAGGAACAGTTCACCGCTGCGAGCCTGTGGGATACTAGACGCCATGCAGGCTTCCAGGCAAGTCGCGCCGAGCTTACTAGCCGATGCTTCGAGCTGAGTGTGCACCGCTGGTGTCAGCGTTGCGCAGTTGATGAAGGTGCGGCCTTCAGCGCCGGTGAAGAGGTTGTCCTCGCCGAAGAAGATGGCGTCCATCGCTTTGTCGTTGGTCACGACGGTGAGGATAATGTCGGCATTGGCGGTGACATCGGCGAGTTTGCCGTAGGCAGTGGAGTCGATTTCGGCAGCGAGCTCGGCGGCGATGCTGTCGTTAATGTCGAACAGGGCGCTTACGTTGTAGCCCTTATCTTTGAGGCAGCGAGCCATGTTACCACCCATGCGGCCGAGACCGACGAATCCGATTGTTTTGTTTTTCATAGTATTTTGTTTTAAGATGTTTGATGTTTTAAATTAAAGCGCGGCGAGTTCCTCCGCCCAAATTTTTTGTATATCTTTACCAAGGGCAATCGTATCTTCCCAGATATTCGGGAAGCAGCTTAGTTTATATTCGTGAGTGGTGCCGATTTCGGGCATCACCCAAAGTGTGTTGGTCGGGCGCGGCCCTTGCAGCCAATGTTTGAGTGCTTGGCGCACGAAGGGGCGGCAGGCTAGATACTCAGGCGAAAAGTTGCCCTGCCCATCGGTGATCGGTACCTGGCAATGCTGCGCGTTGAAGGGACGAATATGCCAAAGCGTGGACTTCTGGAAGATAGGCACGATCTCGGGAGTTAGCAGACGTGTGATGGTTTCATGTTCCAAGACATGTTTGACCACTGCGGGGTGGGAGAAGTCGAAGTTCATCAATGGGTCTTCGCCGGTGGCGGCTTTGTAGCCCTCAATAATCGCAGTTGTCTTTTCGGGAGTCTCGGTGCAGGTGTCACGGTGTACTTCGAGGTGCACCGAGGCATGTTGCTTCTTCGCTTCGGCCATCAGCGCGAGCGTGAGTTCGATTGCCTCTTCGACGGGTGTGTCGTCGTCGGCGAGCTGACAATTAATCGGGCCATGATCAATTGCCATGATCGCTGCGATACGATCTGCAAATTGCTCCGGCTTGGCTGCGTCAAAGGCGCCGCCATAGCGTAAGCCATATTCGGCGAGTAATTCTTGCAGCTGTGGATTAGTTGGCGCCCAGCAATAACTTTGAAAGTCGGCAACCTTGATCGCGGCGAGATGTGTGCGCAGGCCTGCTTCGGTTGCGGGATCGCCTTCGTCGAGCAGCGACCAACCATTGATATGTATATTTAAAGAGGGCGTAGAGGCGTGAGTCATGCGTAGTGGCTTAAAATTCGTCGAAAGCGATTTGTTCGTCAGACACGCCGAGTTGGGCGAGCATTGCGGTGCAGGCTTTAACCATCATCGGTGGGCCGCATAGATAAAATTCGACGGCTTTCGGATTGGGGTGAGCTTCCAGATAGTTGATTAGCACGACTTCGTGGATGAAGCCAGTGTGGCCCGTCCAGTTATCGGCCTCCAGTGGGTCGGAGAGTGCGAGTTGAAAGTCGAAGTTGTGGTGCGCGTCGGCAAGTTGTTGGAAGTAGTCTTCGTAGTAAATTTCTTGCTTCGAGCGGGCGCCATACCAGTAGCTCACCTTGCGTGCGCTGTGATCGTTTTCAAATAGTTGAGCGATGTGTGCGCGTAGCGGAGCCATGCCGGCGCCGCCGCCGATGTAGACCATCTCTTTTTGAGTCGGTTTGATATGGAAGTCGCCAAAGGAGCCGATGGCAGTGACTTCGTCGCCGGCTTTCAGATTAAATGCATAACTGGAGCCGACGCCCGGAGGGCAGTCTTGGCCGGGAGGTGGCGTGGCGATGCGCACGTTGAATTTGAGCTGTCGTTCGGTCACAGCGTTGCTCGCCAGTGAGTAATTGTTACGACGGCTGGTTTCAAGGTTGCTGACTTGTAGGTCGAAGACGTGCTGACGCTCCCAGACGGTGGCGTAGGGCTCTGGAATATCAAACTCGCGAAACTCGATCTTTTGGTAGGTCGGAATATCGAGCTGCATATAGTCGCCTGCAGTAAACTTGATTTTCTCATTGGCATCGACTGGTTCGAGCACCAGTTCCTTGATGAAGGTGGCAACGCTAGTGTTACTGACGACACGCAGCTGGTAAGTCTTTTCGTGGCGTGCGCCGACACCGCCGGCTTTTTCGACGTTAAGCCATAGGCGACCGTCGCGTTCTTCGATAGGGTAGGTCGCGAGTCCGCGGCAAATTGGCGCGCGGGCTGGTGAGCCGTCTTCGAGGTTGAATCGTCCGTTGTGCTTGGGGCACTCGACGATCTTTCCTTTGACTAGGCCTTCGCCGAGGTGGGTGTTGCCGTGCGTGCAGATACCGTCGGTGGCGTAGAGTTTGCCAGAGTTATCACGGTAAAGCGCGAAGGTCTTTTTAACATGATCGAAGCGAATGACGTCTTCGTTGCCCAAGTCAGCTGCGGCACAGACTTCGATCCAGCCATCCGTATTCGGCTTTGCCTGTGAGTGTGGGATGCCTTCGTCAATGCGTGGCTGTGCTGGAGGTAATTGGCGTTTGACGTGGTAGGTCGGGTCTTTGACCTGCTGCAGAATTGTCGGCAGAATTTCTTTCCAAGCTGAAAGAATCGAGGGGTAGGGCGATGGGCAATCAGCTTTGACGGCCTTGTGCAGTTCCGGCAGTCTATGGTAAGGCACCAGCGGGAACATGTGGTGCTCCACGTGGTAGTTCATGTTCCAGTAGATGAATCGGCTGATCGGATTCATGTAAACGGTGCGACAATTCAGGCGGTGATCGAGCACGTTCTCCGCGAGGCCGGCATGCTGCGTGGTGTTGTGCACGATCATCAGCCATGTGCCGAAGAATTGTGGCAGCATGAACAGAAAGATCGGCACCCAGCTCTGTAGTGTAATTGCGGATACCAGAATTAGTGTATAAATCGCGACAGAGATTCGGGCGTTGCGGAAAATTTTGCCGAATTCGGTGTCTGGGACATAGGTGCGTTCTGCGTCCGACATCTGGCCGCACGCATGGCGGATCAGATTCGGATAATAGGTCATATAGCCGCCGTAGTTAATCAAGGCTAAGGCTAGGCCTTTGATGTCCGGCGGGCGTGGGATTTGGATTTCCGGATCACGGCCGACGATGACCGTGTCGCTGTGGTGGCGGGTATGGCTCCAGCGCCAGATCACGGATTCGCGCATCACCATGAAGGAGGCGACTTCATACACGACGTTGTTCATCCAGTCGGTTTTAAAGGCAGTGCCATGGCTACACTCGTGCCAGCGCGAGTCCGAGCTGGTGCCGTAAAACACCGCATAGATCAGATAGGGGATCGCGGCCCACCAACTGCCCCACAGCGCGGCGGTGGCATAGCCAGTGGCGCCGAGTATCGCGATCAACAGCAGTGTGTCACGAATCGCGGGGCCATCTCTACGTTCGAGGAACTTGCGCATCGTCGCGCGCGGGAGTGGGGATTGATACCAGTCCGCTTCGGCGAGGCCGAGTTCGACCGCACGTTCGGCATTATGCCCCGTCAAGCTGTAGTCGAGGATTTCAGGAGGACGCATGAGGATGGTGGCGCCGTGGTCGGGATCTTGTTCCATGGGTATGTGGGGTTGGAGGTGGCAGCTCGGTTGAATTCAGCAGCGTAGCTGGTTGTTATAATCGCCCCATTTATACAGGAAAGTAGCCCATCTGTCTTCTTGCATAAAGACATAAAGTTATCGTATTTTGTCTAAATGCTAGTTTCTCTCAAAATTGACTCAGAGTATGATGGATTTCTTTTTTTAGCTGAGTCTGTGCGGAATCCGCCGATCCTTGTGAGTCATCGCCACCGCGAGGTCGAATTGAATCTGGTCGTAAACGGCGAAATTACTTACGTGCTGGATGGGCGAAGTTATACCTTCGGGCGTGGGTCGTTGCTGTGGTTTTTTCCTTCGCAGGAGCACCAGATCATGCACCGCACACCGGATGCGCAATATTACGTCGGCGTCTTTACCCCAGACATGATTCAGCGCGCCTGTCGCAGTGCGACCTATGCTGATTTAGGCAAACAAGATGTCGGCGATGTAGGGATTTTGCATAGTATCCTCACGCCTGCCCGATTTGATCTGATGGAGCGGATGATGGCCGCCATTATGGAGGGCTCGATGGATGCGGATCTGCTCAATCGTGAAGCGGGCTTTGGTGTGGACTCTTCGTTTCGCTATCAGCATCACGACCCTGATGCCTTGAATGCCGGACTGCGTCATTTATTGTTGTTGGCGTGGCGTTATCAGCAAGACGCCGAAGCACGTGCCGATAGTCTCAAACTACATGGCTCGGTGCGGCAGGCTTTGGCGTTGATCAGCGAGAATCCTGATAGCGAGTCACTTAGTGAGCTGGCGAAGCAGTGTAGCATCAGTGAAGCCTATTTGAGTCGGATGTTTCGCCAGCAAGTAGGCATTCCACTCAGCCAGTATAAAAACAATATACGTCTTGGCCGCTTTTGGGAGTGCTATGGCGACGGGCATTCAATCAATATGACGGAAGCGATGTTGGAGGCTGGTTTTGGTAGCTATGCTCAATTTTATAAAGTCTTTCGCGCGCAGTATGGCCGTGGGCCGCGTCAGTTATTGCGCAGTCGATCAGAAGTATGAACCATCATTCGACGCCATCGATCCAGCCACTACGGCATTCAGCGTCCCTTGCTGCGCGCCAGATGCTAGTGCCTGCATTGCATTGAGGAGTATTTAACATCCAGAGGGGCATCACCTAAAAACTGTCGCTCATTGTTTAATATGGATTTGACTGGCTTACTGTTGCTAGTAGTAACAGCAGTGCCGATTTTTACACGTACCGACTCAATCCAAATGAATATAATTTTTAAGAAACACCCCGCGCTGGTCGCATTACTTGCAGCTGTTCTCTGTTGCCAGCCAGTGACCGCTGAAGAGTCGATGGATAAAATGTGGGGCGATTCGAGTGTCGTCTCGGGGGTTGAAGCTTCGGAGCGTGCGGCACTGTTCCGCGATGGCAACTACGGCATGTTTATCCACTGGGGGCTGTACTCACACCTGGGCGGAAAGTGGCAGGATCAGACGTTCTATGGCATCGGCGAGTGGATCAAACGGCAGATGAAAATTCCGGATGCCGACTACAAGGGCATCGCCAAGGATTTTAACCCTTCCGAGTTCGACGCACAGGCGATCGTTGCCACCGCCAAAGCAGCGGGGATGAAATATATAGTGATCACATCCAAGCACCACGAGGGCTTTGCGATGTTTGATTCCGCGCATCCGTTTAATATTGTCGATACCACTCCGTTTGCACGCGACCCGATGAAAGAATTGGCCGACGCCTGTCATGCGGCAGGTCTGGGCTTCGGCTTCTATTATTCGCACAATCAAGATTGGACGTCACCAGGCGCAAAGGGTGGCGCAGAGCGAAACCCTGATGGCAGCCAGGCGACTTTCGAGCGCTATTTCCGCGAGAAGTGCTATCCGCAAGTAAAAGAGATTTGCACCAACTACGGCCCTTTGAGCTTTGTGTGGTTTGATACGCCGGGTTCAATGCCAAAGCAGTTTGTGAGTGAGTTGGTTGATCTGGTGCGTGAGACACAACCGGATGCGATGCTGTGCAGTCGAGTGGGGCACGGGATGGGCGACTATGAGAGCCTTGGTGATATGGAAGTGCCGTTGCGCAACCATAAGGGTCTTTGGGAAAGCTGCGACACCACCAATGATTCGTGGTCATATGCATGGTATGATCAAAATTGGAAAGACGCGAAAACGATCCTGCATCGCTTGATCGGCACCGTCGGTCGTGGTGGCACCTATCTGTTAAATGTCGGCCCAGATGGTAAGGGTCGGGTGCCTGCACCTGCCGCAAAGTATTTAGTTGAGGCTGGGCAGTGGCTCGAGAAATTCCCAGCAGTGGTCTATAGTGCTGGCTCATCACCTTGGGGGATGGCGATGCCCTGGGGCGATATTACCACTCAAGGCGACCGTTTGAATCTGGTCGTGTTTGAGTGGCCGCAGGATCAGCGTATTTACCTTTCAGGCTTGCAGACGCCGATCGAGAGCGCGGCATTGCGCACTGATTCGGGTAAAATGCTACCGCTGCAGTGGACGCAGCAGGGGACTTGGGTGGCCATTGAAGGCGGCGCGCTAACGACGGCGCAGACATCGGGTTTGGCTTCGGTGATAGAGTTGCAGCTCAAGGGTGCGCCTGCCGTGGTTGCGACGCTCGGTGTGCATCCAAATATGCCGACGGCGCTGCCGGCGATTTTTGCCCGTGTCGATGCGGCGACTCAAAAACGTATTGGCTGGATGGAGAAATTCGGTGAGTGGAAACATGTAACTCAAGTCGGCGAGTGGCATGAAGGCGGCACTGTCACTTGGGAGGTGGATGTGGCAGCAGCTGGTGATTATCATCTGGAGCTCACCTATCGCGGCGCAGGGCGCCCCGTGTGGGCGATCAAGACCGACGAGGGAACGACACTGCAAAACCAACAAGCCGGGACTTCGGGCTATCACACCTATCCGTTCGGAATCTTGAACTTTGCGACGCCAGGTAAGCACAGTATTACGGTTAGTTTAGTCGAGGGTGATCCGGAATTAACCAGCCTCAAGTCGATTGGTCTAGCGCCAGTTAATTGATTGCGTTTTTAGCACCACTTAGGTAGCGAGTTAGGGCCCATGTAATAAATGATTCGATAAAAAGACTAGCTACAATTACATTTCTTTTAGGATTAGCGTCACTGGCTTCGGCCGATGTCGTGCTACCTAAAATCATCGCTGGCCACGCTGAGGAACCTTTGATTGTCGCACATCGCGGCGCATCGCGGGATGCCCCTGAGAACACAATTCCTGCCTTCCAGTTGGCATGGGAGCAGGGAGCCGATGCCATTGAAGGCGATTTTCATCTAAGCAAAGACGGGGAAATCGTCTGCTTCCACGATGCCGACACAAAGAGGGTCGCGGGCACTCAACTGGTCGTTCGCCAATCAACCTTGGCTGAACTGAAACAGCAGGATGTGGGCGCGACTCATGGAGTGGCTTTCAACGGGACAAGAATCCCGACCATCGCTGAAGTTTTTGCGACGATTCCGCAAGGGAAGAAGATCTTTATCGAAGTGAAGTGCGGCGCTGAAATCATTCCCACGTTGCTCAATGAGATCGATCAATCAGGCCTGACACAGGAGCAGATTGTAGTCATCTCCTTCAACAAGCAGGTGATTCAGCAACTCAAGATCAAAGCACCGCAATACAAGGCATCCTGGTTGTGCAGTTTCAACAAACAAGAGACAGGAGAGATTACACCAGCTCTCGCTACGGTCTTGAAGACGCTGAAGCAGATTCAAGCGGATGGCCTCAGCTCGAACACCGCTGTGCCTGCGTCGGTCATCGAAGCGGTCAGTCAGCAAGGATATGAATGGCACGTCTGGACCATTAATGATCTGAATACCGCAAGACGCATGCAAGCATTGGGCGTTCTGTCGATCACCACAGACGTGCCAGGCACCATGAGGTAACACCTAATCGAACAGACCTGTGATGGCTCTGCTTTATCGCAGGTGTAGAGCTGGGTCGTTTTGTCTACGACTCTTGCCAGCTGCCTTCCTTGGTCGATAGCTCGGCGGGAATATTGCGGAGGTATTCCTGATTGTCGTCGCGGTAGCGGCTGGGGCTGTTGCCAGTGACTTTGCGGAATTGTTTGTTGAAGTATTGCGGGTCGGGGATGCCGACGTCGGCGCCGACTTCGTAAACGGTGAGCGTTGTGGTGGCCAAGAGGGATTTCACTTTGTCGGTCCGCCGCCGTAGCAAGTATTGGCTGAGGGTGGTCTGATGCGTCTGTTTGAACTTCTTGGTCAGCGTGCCGGGGGAGAGGCGCTGGTCTCTTTTATCCATCTCTATGATCCTGAAAGGATTAACCTCGGTGGCGGCATTATGAATGCACCTGAATTGGTGTTGAAGAGCTTTAGCAAGACCGTGTCAGAGATGGCTTGGGCCGAAGAAGGGCAGGTCGAGCTCGTCCAGGCTCAGCGCCTGAATAACGCCGGACTGATCAGAGCGGCCGCGCTGTTTCACGCGGCGTCTATCATCTAAACAGATGATAGGCGACGACGCTGTATATTGATAGTATAGACGATACATATAGAG
>JGI20157J14317_10002937_pt1 | contig 14043 bp, 16 predicted proteins | sample COG_07_FD_14317 | JGI IMG/M metagenome (IMG submission 14317)
TTAACAAGTTTATTAATATTATTAACGATTAGTTTGGTTTTATTACATTCAGTACATTCATTATATTTACTATACATTTAACAAATAGTTATTTTGATTTTTTTATATCATATTTTGGAGGATAAAAACATACTAAGATTAATGTTTCAATAGCAAGATCTTTATTATTATGAAAGCAATATTGATATTCTATATTACTTGCGTGTTCTATAAATTGAGATTTATATGGAGTTATATTTAATAATTCTAGACTAATATCCGAAATGGAATATTTACGGCATTTTTTAACTATTTTTTTTATATCTTTTAGTATTGGTTTAGTGGTAATATTTTTAATTGGTATAACATCAATTTTAATATTCTCAACTGATAATCGCACTAATATAAATCTACTTAAAATTGGTTTATCAATTTTAGATCGTTGAATAGTGGTAGCAATAAACTGTGTAGTATTATTGTATTTTTCAAGTATAATACGTAAAAAAGTCATACATTCTCTATCACATTGTTCAATATTTAATAAAATAATTTTACGTATAGTATTATTGATTGTAGTAGTTTGTATTAATGATTTAATAAAGTGTAAAATATGTATATTAATAACCGAAAAAGTTAAATATTGGCTATTTTCAAGATATCTAATATTTTTATGTATTCTTGTTTGATTATGGAGAGTGTTATCAATTATTTTATCATTAATAGTGTTATTAGAACCATAATATAATATATTCATATAAACATTTTATAGATTTAAATCTTTAAATGGATAAGCACCAATGTTTAGATATCTTAGGTTTGAATGAAACAGCAACAGAAGCGGACATTAAAAAAGCGTATAAATCTATAGCATTAAAAACGCATCCAGATAAATTGGTTGATTTAGATGAAAATGAAAGAAATGAAAAAGAATTGCAATTTAAAGAAGCTTCAGAGGCGTATAAAAGGTTGATAGATAACAATTTTTCAGACATATTTGATGATATATTTGGTGGTAGTGAGAGTATGGCAAGTATGTTTGGTGGTAGTGAGGGTATGGCAAGTATGTTTGGTGGTAGTGAGGGTATGGCAAGTATGTTTGGTGGTAGTGATGGTATGAANATGTTTAGCGGAATGGCAAATAAGTTATTTCAATCGCAATCATTTCAAAGTATATTTAAAACATCTGTAAAGATAACGTATTATGATCTTATTTACAAAAGAAAATTAGAAAAACAGTTTAATTTATGTGGAATGCCAACAAAAGCAATTATAGATTGTTCTAAATTTCCTAAACAATTTATAACACGAAGTTTTAATGGATTAAGTTCGACAGCTGAAATTGATTTTAAGTTTGAAGATGATGATGTATATGAAAGTATTATTCATCAAAATGGTAATGTAGATTTAATATATCAAATGAAAATATCGCATTATGATTATTATAAAGGATTTAATCATTCTTTTGTTCATATTGATGGTAATGATGTAAGTTTTAAAGTCAAAAGAATGTCAAAGAAAACTTTAAAAATAAAAAACAGAGGATTAAATGGTGGAGATTTATTAATCAAAATGGTTTTATACAATCCAAGTAATAGCAAGTTAAAAAATATAAGTAATGAAGAATATGAAAGTTTTTTAAATACTCTTAACGCACTGTGTAATGATAAGTAAAAGTATATAAAGACAAAAACAATAATATTGATTAAAAACAATGGCTGTTAAAAAGGTAGATAAGAGTGAAAAAAGTGTTAAACCCAAGGATACTAAAGTATCTAAAGATACTAAAGTAGTTAAAGAAATTAAAGAAATTAAAGAAATTAAAGACACTACAGAGATTAAAGTAAAAAGCAAAAAAATAGAAGTAGTTCCATATGAAAATTCAAAATTAGCTGAATTGATTGAAGCTATTGCTAATATGGATAAGGAGTTTAAGTCAATGAAAACTCTAGTAAAGCTTGTTATTAAAGAAAATGATAAGAAAGAGAAGATTCTTAAGAAGGAACGTGATCGTAAAGAAAAAGCTCGTTTGAGTCCTAGTGGTTTTGCTAAACCAACTGATATTTCAACTGAAATGTGTGATTTCCTAGAGATTGCACATGGAACATTGATGAGTCGTACTGAGGTGACTAAGAATATTAATACATATGTAAGCAAGAATAATTTGAAAGATCCTGTAAATGGACGTATTATTCGTCCAGATGCTGCATTGAAGAAGCTTCTTCGTGTGAAGGATGGTGATGAAGTTACTTTCTTTCATATGCAAAGACTTCTCAATCCTCATATCAAGCCTTTTAAACAAGCAACTCCTGAAATTCCTGTAACTCCAGCAAAAGTTTAAAATTGCTAATTTTTTTTTATATAAACACTATATTGTCATAGTATATATAATGTTTAAAAATAAATTAAATGAAAATATAAATATAATTTATATTATTTTAAAGAATCCAAAAGATACTAATACCATACGTAAATCATTTAAATTTCTTAAACGAGATTTTACAAGTTATTGGTATAATAATTTGGAATATACATATGAAATATCAAATGATAATCAATGTTTATTTAAACATTCTTTGATTGATATGGATGAAACTGATGATTATACAATATTAATGTATAATGATTCTAAGCAACCGATATATATATTCCCTTGTGTTAATAAAATATCTTTTAAAGAATCTTATACTATAGAAGAATATAAAATTAATAATCGTATATCATTATGTATTAAAGATACATCAATATATATAAGTTTTAAATACTCATCAAATTGTGATATTGATAGTAATATAAAAAATATTGAAAATTGTATTAGCAAATGCTGAGAGGTATCCATTTATCAAATTCTTTAGAATATGAACACCTGAAAGATTTGGTAAAGTTTAAGTTTGTGTCTTTAAAAGCATCACGAACCATATGACTTTGTTTAATAGTTTGTATAGATAAATATTTATTATCTTCTTTAACTTTATAAATATCAGGTAGATCAGTTTTACTAACTGATTTTATATTATCTGATTTTAGAGTAAATTCAATATTATCTTTAGTTTTTATTGATACTGTTTGTATGATGTTATCATCAATATTCATAAGTTTGGGTTTATATTTAAAAATATAAGCCCAAAAATATATACCTCTAACAGAAAATGGAAATTCAAAACTTGATATTTTATTAAGTGTATCTACACACAAATTATAATAAGGTTTTATACGATATTTACAAATATCCATAGGACAATCTTCGGTATATTCATTATCTAGCATATTATTTAACATTGCTAGACGTTCTGGTAATTGAAACTTTGTTAAATGTTCTCCTTTATAAGATATAATATCTGAAATTAAAAAAATCCATTTTTTATTATAACAACATACCATTTCACCATCTATTAAAGTTCCATTAAATAGATTTGGATCAAATAATCCTTTTGTTATAATGATTCTTGGTAATTGATACGTAGGATGTATTTTTTTATCAATAAAATAAATTATTTCTTTATCATCATATTTAGTAAAATATAAGAAATATGGATTACCATTTGTTCTAATAGATACTACGTGAGGTGTAGCTGTAATATGACTTACACTTTCATTAGTTAATCTAAAAAAATGTTTCTGTATTATTTTAACATTATATTTTTTATCAATTTCTTCCAATATATCGGTTTTAATATCATTGGATTTGATATTATATGCTACTCTATCACAAAATGATATAATACCTAAATGCATTACTATAATGCTAATATATATTATAATCTTTATATGTTAAATCGTAATGGTTTATTTTGTATTTTACCATTACAAAAAATGTTATCAGTTGGTATATTTTCTCTAGCGGGTTGATATTGAAATAACAATTCTGGTGTAGGTTCTTGATTTTTAGTAATATTAATATCATTTGATATTTGCGACATTCTGACATCATAAAACTTTACATTAGAGTTATTAACTGTATGAAGATTATTAGTTTTTTTTAAAATAGATTTAGGTTTTGTAACTTCATTTATTGTTTTTTCAGGTTCAATACTTTTATAAAATAATAATACAATTGCAATTATAAGAAGAAATATAATAATAACATATTCCAATTTAAGTTGATTGGATTCTATAATCATTTATTATAATAAGACATTCCTTTTTTAATATTAATTACCTTTATGGAATCACTTATATCTTTTGGATTATTAAAATTTTTATTATTATTAATAATCCACCAAAGTCTTTCATAAGCATCAGTATCAGTTTCAAAAGGTTGTTTATTTAATTTATAGATTGTATTTTTAATAAAAATAACTACAACATTCATAATGTGTATATATTTGTATAATAATTATCAAATGTTTATATAGAATGACTACTTCTGTTAGTGAAGATGTTTATAATGATACGTTGATAGATAATTTTATGAAAGAATATACTGTTTTAGATAATTCTAAACAGTTGATGGTTGATATAATACGCAAACCTATATATGATATTGAAGAATTACGTAAAAGACAAAATGTAATTAATATGCCGGATATAACTATTCAATTAAATCATTTAAAAAATTTAGAAGAAGATGTTAATTATTTTGTAAGTTTAGATTATAAGAAAATTAATTCTGATAATGAATTTTTGAGTGCTTTATTTCCTAACAGTTGGTATAATTTTCCGATTAATTTAACATATCCTACACTAGAATTATTTCATTTATATAAAGTTTATTCTGTTCCGTTAATGCAATTTATATCACCAATAAGTATAATATTAGGACCATATTATTATATTAAAACTGTTTTAAAAATTGATTTTTCATTATTTAAATATGTAAGTATATTATGGAAATCTTTAAAAGCTATTATAACTGCTTCTTATAGTAATATTAAATATTCTTTAGTAAAATGGATAACTGTTTTAATTTATTTTTCATTATATGTATATGGTTTATGGCAAATGGTTGATTATTCGTATTATTTACATAATTTACGTAATGATCTTTCTACTAAAATATCTAATGTTAAATCTTTTATTAATATATGTTCTAAATTATTTGAAAATATACCGGATGAATATTGGAAATTAAATGATATATATTATGATAAATCTTTCATTATCAATGGTGATCTTACAGACGTATATTGTTTTTGGACTAATACATCTAATTATAGAATACGAATGAAACAAATATTAGAATGTATTAATTATATGGATATTGCTAATGTAATTTCTAAATTATATCATAATAAAAATTGGTGTAAAGTTAATTATGATAATAATTCTAATACTAAAATAATTGGTATGCGATCACCATTATTAGATGAAGATCAAGTATGTAATCCGGCTTATTTAAAGAAACATTTGGTAATAACTGGACCTAATGCAGGTGGTAAAACAACTTATGTTAAGAATATTGTTTTAAATATAATATTAGCACAAACAATTGGTATTGCTATGGCTAATAAAATGACAACAAATACATACCATATAATTCAAACATTTATGCGAGTTTCTGATGAAGTAGGAACGCGATCTTATTTTGAAACAGAGGTAAAATATTGTTATGATTTATTAGATAAAGCAAGTAAAAATAAAGAACAAAATATATTATTTGTAATGGATGAACCTATGCATTCTACACCACCAATTGAAGGTCAATCAACAGCCTATGCTGTATGTGAATATATTAATAATAATTTTAAAAATGCTACACTTATAGTTACGACACATTATCATTCTTTAATAGATTTAGGTTATACGTATAAAGAAAGTTTTATTAATTTATCTATGGAAGCTATACAACAAGATGAATATAACTTTAAATTTCCATATAGAATTAGAGAAAAAGAATCTAAACAATGTATAGCTTTAGAATTATTAGGACGTGAGATGTTTCCAGCTGAATTAATTAAAAGTGCGATTAAAATGAAAAATAGATTATCTAATGTTGATGATAAATGATATCATTAAGTAGCATTCTTAACCGTTTAGATCTTGTGTTTTATATTATAGTTTTTGCTATTATTTATGTAGCTATTATATATTTATGGAAAAAAATAGCACAACTTGAAAGCTCTTTTTATAAATTAGAAACAACTTTTGCTACGCAGTTGTTATATAAAAATAAAGAAAATAATGCAAATCAATTTGCAGAAGATATGTTTATGAAAGTATTTGATAATAAACCGGACGAAAATGTTGAACCTGTTAATATAGAAATTGTTACAGAACAACCTACTGATATAGTCGACAATTCTATTATTTCTGAAATAACAGAAATATTAACACCTTCTGTTGATGATAATTTATTTACTAAAACTAAATTAGCTAAAATGTCAGTAGAACAATTAAAAGAACATTGTGGTAATTTTGGTATTTCTACAGAAGGAAATAAACCTGAATTAATTAATAAGATTCTTGCGCATCAAAAATAGAACGAATATATTCTATATCAATTAAAGGTAAATACGGAACATATTCCCATTCGTGTTTTTTAAGATACTTAATAAGTTTATAATCAGCTACAAACATATATTCTAATCCATATATTGGATCTATCATATATTTTTGTAAATATTTCGGTAAAACAGTTATACTAGTTTTAGGCATAACAATTATTAATTGTTCTTTTGATTGTATAAAATGATTATCATAATTAGGAGTATATTCATATGTATTTAAATAATTTGCAATATCAGCTATACTTGGACAACCTAAATATGGATAATACCAGCTATGATCAATTTTATTTATATTTTTATTATAATAATTATAAGTCCAAAAAATACCATCAATATAATATTTACACGCTTGTGGTATATCTTCGATATAAACTTCATTTCTATAATAATTTTTTCTCCAATTTTTAGGTTCGTTTGCCATAAATTTATCTTCGTAATAAATAAGATTTTTAAATATTATTTGTACATCTGTTAAATTAATATTAATAGGATCTGTTTTTGATATTAAACAGGTATTTTTACAGACAGTTTTTAATATATTAATACCATTACTTGATATTTTAAGACTAATCGGATGTGGTATAAAATCATTACCCATTATAGATAACATAACGCAATAAGATTTAATAATATCAGCATTTTTATTAAAAATATAACACCATTCTAATTCTATATATTCTTTCAGTTTTTTAATACTAATATATGTTATCTTATTGTCTTGTTCTCGCATTAAATAAATATTATCTGCTTTATCACTCATTAATGATAGTAATATTAGATCAGCATCTAATCCGTGAATTAAATAAATATTATTTGTATTAGGATCATTATGGATAGTGTCAAGTATTTTATGTTCTCCTTCACCATTATTATACATACTATCCATATTAATACATCTTGCTTTGATATATTTATTTAAACTATCCATAAAAGGTGTTCCACACGTTATAGCATTTGTATCCCAAGATTTATTCGTAGGTGAAATATATCTACGTTTTCTTTGTTGATTAATTTTAGCTAAAGGTGCAACACCGTCAATTGATATAATATATTTGTCAGGTTTTATTATTTCAATTAAACTTAACGTTTTTTTCCATAATAAATGAAAGAATTCATCTTCACTTTTACCTTTACAAATTGTTTCGTGAGCTATTGGATGTATTAATCCATTATAGTCAAAAAATAAAATATTAATATTTGTAGGTATTTGAATAATATCTGGATATTTCTTAATTAGATCTGAATAATAAAAAGGAATGCCCATAATTAAAATATATTAATTATCTTTTATATCTTTTTTTCTTGTATTTATTTAAAACATATACGATGGATTTTACCAACACTATTTCGAAATTGCTAACTGGAACCCCTCAATCGCAATATGCGGCGATTGCTATTTTAATTGCAGTCATTGCGATTATATTATCTATATTATTTAACGAAAATGAATTAACCTTAGGCGAAAGATTCATGTTAATTGGAAGTGTTATTTTATTCAGTATTCCTTCTATTATATTAGGACTATTTGATCTTACCTGTGTAGCCGGTAAAACTGTCGAAAATAGTTTATGTTGGTGGTGGGGGTGGGTAATTGCCTTCATTATCATTATTATTTGCGTGATTGTTGTATTTGCTTCGGTTTCATCTATGTTAACCTATAATGTTGCTACATCAAAATCAATTAAACATGTTGTAGATGAAACAGAATCAAATAAAATCGCTAAAGAATTAGTGAAAGATGTTCCGGAAACTATTAAACCTAAAGCGGAAATGCCTACTACGAGTGATATGACTATGCAACAAAATATACAAGGTGATATGAGTGGTAATGTTGATGGTATGGGTATGGGTATGGCTTTAGGCGCTGAACCATTCCGTAATAAAGCTAAAAAAGAGAAGTTTAATGCCAAGAAAGAGAAGTTCAGTAACTACTCAATAGAAGGTTTTGAAGGTTGTGAATATCAAGGTGTATGAAAATATAAAATAATTAAAACACAAACTAATAATATTAAGAAAAATATTAAAGAAAGATAATATAATTTATTATTAGAGGTTAATTCTTTTTTTTCAATAATATTTGTATTTTTCCAAATATTATAACCTTCATCTAATGTTATTTGTTTTTTATTGATTCTTTCATTTACTTTATTATGAATATCAACTGTCCATTTAAATAATGTATCTTTATTTGTCATTATAGGTGGATAATCAGCTATCATTTCTTTATAGTGATCTTGACAATCTAAACAAGGTAAAACATCACCAATTACTTCAAAAAACTTACGATATTGTTCTTTTTTCATATATGTTAAATCGTCTGGATATCCTAGTGCAACATTATGTATAAAACCCCATCCAAATTTACCCCAATTTTTAGGTTCCATTTTACTATATAAAATGAAATAATTATAATATATTATGTCTAAAATAATCTGTAAAAATTGTAATAGTGTAGGACATACTTATAGAGATTGTCCTCATCCAATAAGCAGTTATGGTATAATTTGTTTTACAATAATAAATAATGAAATACATTATTTAATGATTCAACGAAAGAATAGTTTATCTTTTATGGAATTTATTAAGGGTAATTACAAATCTATGGATTTTTCAAAAATAAATACATTAATTCAATCTATGACTACTGAAGAACAATCTATATTAAACTGTGATAATTTTGATATTATTTGGGAAAAAATATGGTTTCAATCTAATAATAAAAATACAAAAGAATATATAGATGCTAAAACTAATTTTGATATTTTATCTCAAAAAAATATTTTAAAAAACATTTTAAATACTAATAAAAAAAGCATTGCAGAACCGGAATGGGGATTTCCAAAAGGTCGTAAAAAACAAAACGAAACTGATATTGAATGTGCTCTGCGGGAATTTACTGAAGAAACACAATATAAACCAGATACAATTACAATTAATGATTATAGTTTTCCATATCACGAAATATTTTTTGGAACTAATAAAATTATGTATAAACATACATATTATATTGGGCAATTTGCAGGTGATCATACTATTCCTAAGTTTAATAAACAATGTATGCAACAAATTAGGGAAATTAGAGCTATTAAATGGATGAAATATAATGAAGTTTTAGATCATATTAATGTTCATAATATTGAACGTATTGAACTTTTTAAAAATATTAATAGTAATATTTCAAAACAATATTGAATTTTAATTTATTCTGCTTTTAAATTAAATGAAAAAAACTTTTAATAAAGATGATTGTTTAGAATGGTTTAAAAAACCAGAAGTAGATCCACAGTCAAAACGTAAATTAAAACTTGATGCTAAAACTAAAACTAGTATTGTTAATCAATTAAAAACACAATGTGATAAATATAAAGAAAATAAAATTAAACCAAAATCACTTTCATCTGTATCAAGTGAACATAAAAGTATTACTAAAAAACAAGTAGTTAAAGTAAAAAAAGAAAGTGATATTAATTATATTAAAGAATTTGCAGTTCATACTGAAAAACCTTATGAAGTTGTTGAAGATCTAGATAAATCTATGATTGATGCTTGTCCTAAAAATGTTTTTAATAAAGCATATTTTCAATACTTTGTAGGACAATATATATCTAAAAGAAATAATTTTAAAAATCTATTATTATTTTATACAGTAGGAACTGGTAAAACTTGTGCTGCTATTTCAATCGCGGAATCTATATTAATAGGGCATAATAATTTTGAAGAACCGCCTATAATTGTTATTTTACCTAAAACATTAATTAAAAACTTTATGAATACTATATATGATTTCCATAATAAGAATATTAATCAATGTTCCGAAAATATTTATAAATTAAATAATTTTGATTCTACATTACATTTAAATCAATTTATAAAACAACGATATAATATTATGACCTATGCTAAATTTCTAAAATATGATACTAAACTTGAAAATAAAACAATTCTTATTGATGAAGCACATAATTTACGAAATCCTATTGAAGATGATGAAGATGATGAAGATGAAGATATTACTAAAGCAGAATTACTTAAAATATATTCAAAAGTTGAATCAGCAATTCAAAATGGTAAGAACAATAGATTAGTTTTAATGTCTGGAACACCAATGTTTAATAAAGCAAGTGAAATTAAAGATCTACTTAATTTATTATTAATAAATGATGGTAAAAATAAAATTAATAGTTTAACAAATGATGTATTAGCTGAACTTTCATCAAAGTATATTTCGTATATTAATAGCCAAAACCCTTTTGTATATCCTATTAGAATAAAACACAATGATGCTTCAATGAGAGATATAACACCTGATGGATTAATTCAAGTTAAATTAAATAATAAGCAAATTATTAAAAATACTGATAATATTATACATAGTGCTAAGTATATGAATATTGCATATTCACCTAAACAACATTTTTCAAAAACTGAATGTAAATATAAATCTATTGGTAAAACTAAAGTTTTAGATCAAACTAATATATCTACATATGCTCCTAAAATTTCTAGAATTATTGATTATATTAACAACACAACAGGTATAGCAATTATTTATTCTAATTATATTGAATACGGAATTTTACAAATAGCTTTAGCATTAGAATATATTGGATATTCTCGTTATGTTGATTCATCTTCGAAAGATTTTAATTTATTGGATGATAACAGTGTTAAACGAATTCCTAAATTAAAATATGCTATAATTACAAGTGAAAATAATCAACATATAACTAATACAGGTAGTCCTAAAAATATTGAAAATATTATTAAGGTAACTAATAGTGATAGTAATATATATGGAGATGAATTAAAATTGATATTAATTACTAAAAAAGCTAGCGAAGGTCTTTCTTTTTATAATGTTAGAGAAGTACATATATTAGATCCTTGGTATCATTTTAATAGACATGAACAAATTATAGGAAGAGGTTTTCGTAGATGTAGTCATATTAAACTTCCACTTAATTTACGTAATATTACTGTTTTTGTATATTGTGGTTATTTTGAAGATAATAGTAATATTTCGGCAGATAAACACGCATATGATATTGCTATTAAAAAACTAATTGAAATTAAATCATATATATCAATAATAGAAGAAAATGCTTTTGATAATCGTATTAATGAAAAGTTAAATGTATTTCCAAAATCTTTGTTTAAAAACGTAAATCCTATTAACATTATTAATTCACAAAAACTTGAAGTTGCATATGTTTTAGGTAGTAATAAAGAATATAAAGAACCAATTGATAAAGATCTTATTAGTGATAATAATTTACGTTCTGAAAATATGTTTTTAAGTAATAGATATTCTACAATTATTAAAGATATGATTAAAGATAAAAATTATATTCCATATGAAGAATTATTATCAAAATGCAATGATAAAAGATATTTAGATTTAGCTATTAATAATGTAATTTTTCCAAATAAAATTGGTAATTATTTGCTAATATTTAACAACAATGGTATTCAAAAAATTATTGATCATCCAGATATTGTAGAACAAGAAATTATATTAGACGAACCTATTATTAATAAACCTAAAACACCGATTAACAACAATAATATTATTGATAAATATGAAAAAGATTATAACGATTTTGAATTATTATATAATTTTTTAATGTATATTGATACTACTAATTGGCATAATATAGCTATTAATATAATTAAAAACAATAAACAATATCCTAAATTATATAAACTTTTATCTGATAATTCTATAATTGTTAATAATAATTATTTTGATCTATTTAGTACTGATAATCCTTTACCTATAAAAGATCTTAAAGGTAATAATATTGATATTAATACTTTTAATTATGAAGAACACATTATTAAAGATAAAAAGAAAATGTATGGTATTATATGTGTAGCAAAAAAATCAAAAGGAGTTTTATCTACAAACTTAATTTTTAAAATTGTTTCTGGTAATAATAAAGGTACAAAATGCGAAACACAACCAGCTGTAAATCTTAATAAAATATTAAATGAAGAAAGCAAAAATAAAAGCGATAAATGTATGAAAATAGCAAAACAATTTTATAATGAAAATAATTTATTGATTATACCTTATATAAAAATGAAAAAATAATATTTAATATTAAAATATGACTAAGATATTCAAAAAATATAAAATATGTACTTTAATCAACATATCTATTTCACAAATATCTAATAACACTATAGATGATGCTATTTTAGAAAAAATACAAGCTAAATATGAAAATAAAATTACTAAATATGGATATATTAAAGAAAATAGTATTGAAATTATAAAAAGATCACCTGGAACTGCTATGAAAGAACATTTTAATAGTTCTTTTCAATTTAAAGCAGTATGTTATGCATTAATTTGTAATCCTTCTATTGATACAATATTAGAAGCTAATATTGTATCTAGTAATAATGCCGGATTTAAAGCAGAAGTTAGAGATGATAATGCTAAAGTTGTTATTGATATTATAATACCTAGATTAACATCCGGTATTAAGCATGAATATGATATTGAAGATCTAAGTATTGGTAGTGATGTTTCAGTTAAAATATGTAGAAAGAGATATCATTATAATGATAATAAAATTGTAATAATTGGATTAGTTATAAATAATCCAAATGATGATAATACAGAAGAAACTGAAGAATTAGTTGATACAGTTAATACTGAAAAGTCTGAAGAAGATAATTTTAGTGTGGATGATGGTTCTTATGAACAAGACGACGCTATAGATAGCAATGATGATAGTGATAGTGTAATTGATTTAGTAGATTTAAAAGAATCTGATATTGATGTAGTTAATACAGAAAATGATGTAGTTAATATAGAAACAGATGATGATGATGATGATAATGATGATGATGATTATGATTATGATTAAAAATGAAACTATATAGAAAAAATATAATAATACATTACAATATGGATATTAAAACTAAAATACATATTATTAAAAATGAAATAGTAAAATGTGCTATGTTTGAATATCAAGAAATATATAAAATTATTAAAAGCAGTAATTCTAATTATTCAAAGAATATTAATGGTATCTTTGTTGATTTACAACGATTAGATATCAGTGTTATAGATCAAATATATACATATATTATGTATTGTAATAAATTAACTAAAAATATTGATGCATATGAAGATATTAAAAATGATATTATTAAAACTAATTTTCAATCTTTAGAAGACGGAGATGATATTAAAATTGAAACTATTACAGATGTTAATGTAGAAGAAGAAAATTCTTTACCTGTTATTAAAAACAAAGTTAGTTCAACAATGAAGTTTTATATTCTAAAGAAAAAATTAACTAAAACTAGTTCTATTTTTAATAATCAAACTGAAAATAATTTAGATTATGATACACCATATAAGACATAAACTATATATATTAGTTAATAATGGAATTTCTTAAAAATGAAATTGATAAAACAGCACAATGTGCAATGATTTTTTCACATACTAAATGGATAATTTCATTTGATGATATTCAATGTGATACACCCACTAGTTCTGATGATATACAATATTTTGATGATATTAAAGATCCTATAAGTGATATTAAAGATCCTATAAGTGATATTAAAGATCCTATAAGTGATATTAAAGATCCTA
>JGI20157J14317_10002940_pt1 | contig 14028 bp, 12 predicted proteins | sample COG_07_FD_14317 | JGI IMG/M metagenome (IMG submission 14317)
TTAGGAAAAAAATAATGAACTCAAAAATTTGTGAACTTCTTGATATTGAATTCCCCCTTGTTGCATTTACTCACTGTAGAGATGTGGTTGTAGCAGTATCAAAGGCAGGTGGGTGTGGTGTGCTAGGCGCTGTCGGGATGACTCCTGAACAGCTTGAAGAGGAGCTTAAGTGGATTGATGATAATATTGATGGACTTCCATACGGCGTAGATGTTTTGATCCCCAATAAAATGGCAGATCAAAATCAAAAATTTGATGCTGAAAAATTAACCTCTATGATCCCTCAGGAATATGCAGATTTTAGAGCAGATATTCTAGAGCAGCATGATATAGAAGCTAATGAACTGAGAACAATCAAACCAGCAGCAACCTACATGGCTGAAAATACTAAGGCAGATGGTGCTAAAGCTTTACTAGATGTTGCATTTAGTCATCCAATAAAAATCATTGCAAATGCATTAGGCGTCCCACCTGATTGGATGGTGCAAATGGGAAAAGAAAATGATGTAAAAGTTGCTGCTCTTTTAGGCACAGCACAACACGCTATCAATCAAGTAAAAGCAGGTGTAGATATTTTGGTTGTTTCAGGCACAGAAGCTGGGGGTCATTGTGGGAGTGTTTCAACCATGGTCTTAATCCCAGAGGTTCATCAAGCAATCCAGCCCTATGGAGATGTTCCAATTCTAGCTGCTGGTGGAATTGCAACTGGAAGACAAATGGCAGCTGCGATGAGCATGGGAGCATCAGGTGCTTGGTGTGGGTCTGTATGGTTAACAACAGCTGAATCTGAAGTTCCGCCTGTGATAAAAGAAAAAATGGTTGCTGCAACATCCAGTCAAACAACTAGATCAAGAAGCAGGACTGGAAAACATTCAAGACAACTTGTATCAGAATGGACAAAAGCTTGGGAAGCAGATGGAGCACCAGAACCTCTTCCGCTGCCTCTTCAGCCAATGGTGGCTGAACCAGCTTTAGCAAAAGTAAATAAATTAGCTGAAAGTGGGCATGAAGGTGCAAAGAAGCTTTCAACTTATTGGGTAGGTCAAGGTGTAGGGTTAATGAATCAGACAATCTCAGCAAGCGATGTTGTGCAAGAATTTAAAGTAGACTTTATTGAAGCCTATGAAAGATTGGCCAATTTTGTTGGCGATTAATTATTCAGGTTCCGAATATCGAATAGATGTAGCTCTTTTAAATCCATCTCTATCAAAAAGCATATCAGTCCAACGTTTGATATTTGGCTTAAATGCCTCCTCAATTTGAAGTGACTTAGCTAGATAGATTGCGTAACTCACACATATATCTGCAATGGTAAATCTATCTGAACATAGATATTCCCTAGACCCCAAAGATTGCTCCAGTAACTTCAATCTAGCAATAAACCATCTTCGATACCCATCTGCTGCCTTATCGGCAACACCGATCTCTTGAAGGGTATATCTAAGAACTACAGTCTGAGGAAAAGTTAAAGTTGCATCAGAGTGAGCAAGCCAATTTAAATAATGATGATAATCAGCCTCGTCACTGTTTACTCGCAAGTCTGTAGGGCCATATTTATCAACTAGATACTGGCACATAGCCACTGATTCTGTCATTTCTACCTCGCCATCAATAAGGTAAGGGATGGTTCCAAGAATATTTACATCCATGTATTCCTTGTGCAAAAACCTTGGTGGAAATGGCATCATTTCGGTCTCATAACTTAATCCCATTTCCTCTGCGGTCCAAATAGGTCTTACACCTCTAGAATCATTGCAGCTATAAATTTTCATAATAATTTTATAATTTGATAAATTAAGACAATATTCTACAAGATCTTAAAAATAATTTTTTAAGACATTAATTTAATTTCTGCTTCAAAATAAACTTTCAATATTTTTATACGATTTAAATGGTAATATTATTATAAAAATATTACCATTAGTTTAAACAAAGTTAGTCTATGGATACCAAACAAAAAAATATTGCCCAAGTAATTGCAAGTAATGTAGATCAAAACTCTAAAGAATATCAAAAAAATAAAAATGATATGCTTCAAAAACTTGATCAAATTGAAGATTTGCTTGATTTTGTTGAGTTAGGTGGTGGAATGCATCATCATGAAAGATTGGCCGCTAGAGGCAAAATGTCAATCAGAGCAAGAATTGCAAACTTTATTGATCCTGATTCCCCTTTTCTAGAAATTAGCTCGCTAGCTGCATATGGCTCGGATTACCCAGTTGGAGGGGGTGCTGTTGCAGGCGTGGGAATCATTGCTGGGACTGAATGTGTGATTTTTGGCAATGACCCAACCGTGTTAGCTGGAGCAATGCATGCATATTCTGGCAAAAAATGGACGCGCGCGATGGAGATCGCTAGAGTCAATAAAATACCTTACATTCAATTCGTGGAATCTGCTGGCGGGGATCTAAGAATGGGAGGTGGAAAGGGAAAAAACTCTTCTAGGGGGACTATTTTAGGTGCAGGTCATTTCGCAGAAACAGGAAGAACTTTTTATGATATTACAGAATTATCTAAACTAGGAATACCTACAATATCCATAGTATTCGGTTCATCCACAGCTGGGGGGGCATATCAGCCAGGAATGTCTGACTACAATATATTTATAAAAAAACAATCGAAAGTATTTCTTGGTGGACCCCCGCTAGTGAAAATGGCAACTGGTGAAGAGTCTGACGATGAATCATTGGGTGGAGGTCAAATGCATGCTGAGGTTTCTGGTTTGGCAGATTATTTGGCTGAAGATGAAATGGACGCTTTGAGAATTGGCAGAGAAGTGGTTTCTCATCTAAATTGGAGGAAAGAAGGCTCAGGACCTAAACTAATGCCTGATGACCCTGTTCTTGACCAAGAGGACTTGCTCGGTTTGGTTGACTCAGACCTGAAAAAACCATTCGATGTCAGAGAAGTAATTGGAAGAATTACAGATGGCTCTAGGTTTGAAGAATTCAAACCATTGTTTGGTCAAACCATGGTATGCGGCTTTGCATCAATTCATGGTTATACAGTTGGAATAATAGGCAACAATGGTCCTATATTTCCTGATAGTGCGTCAAAAGGCGCTCATTTTGTTCAACTCTGCAATCAAATTGATATTCCAATTATCTTTTTACAAAATATTACTGGATTTGTAGTTGGAAAAGATTATGAGCGAGATGGTCAAATTAAAAAAGGAGCTCAATTTTTGAATTCAGTCTCAAACTCTACGGTCCCTCATCTAACAATTATTTTAGGTGCAAGTTATGGTGCTGGAACATATGCTATGTCAGGCAGAGCATTTGATAATAGATTTACATTTATATGGCCAACAGCAAAAATTGCTGTGATGGGTCCAAAGCAGATAGCAGGTGTTATGTCGATTGTAAGAAGAGCAAGAGCTGCTAGAAAAGGAGAAAAATTTGATGAGAAAGAAGATGCTCAGATGGTTGCTTATGCAGAAAAAGTTCAAGAAGCTGGATCGCTTGCTCTAAGAGCAACTGGAGCAATAAGTGATGATGGATTAATTGATCCCAGAGATACTAGAACAATTTTAGGCATCTGCTTATCTGTAGTTAATGGCAAGAAGGTAGAAGGAGCTCAAGGATATGGAGTTTACAGATTATGATATTCCACAAATTACTTATTGCTAACAGAGGCGAAATAGCCTGTCGAATAATTAGAACTGCGCATGAAATGGGAATTTCATGCGTTGCGGTTTATACAGAGGCTGATTCTGAATCTCCTTTTGTGAGACTGGCTGATCAAGCCATTAAGTTAAGTGATAGCTACCTTAATGGCAAAGAGATTATTGAAGCTGCTCTGAATACTGGAGTACATGCAATTCATCCGGGATATGGGTTCTTATCAGAAAATGCAAAATTCTCTAGAGATGTTGTTAAAGCTGGTCTAATTTGGGTCGGACCAAACTCTAGGGTTATTTCATCCATGGGTGATAAATTAAAGGCGAAAGTGATTGCAGATAAAGCTGGAGTCCCTACTCTTCCTATGACAACAGATCCATCTAAAGCCAATTCAGTTGGCTATCCTCTTTTAATCAAAGCAGCTGCTGGAGGTGGAGGTAAAGGCATGCGAATTGTAGACTCAAAGAAAGACCTAAAAAACTCCATGAAAGGAGCCCAAAGAGAAGCTAAGGCGGGTTTTGGAGACGATCGGATATTTATTGAAAGATATGTTGCATCTTCGAGGCATATTGAAATACAAATTTTAGGTGATTCGCATGGGAACATAGTGCATTTAGGTGAAAGAGAGTGCTCTATACAGCGAAGACATCAAAAGATCATTGAAGAATCTCCATCATCAAGAGTAAATTCAAAAATGAGATCAGCAATGGGGGGTGCAGCAATTAAATTAGCAAAAAAACTCAAGTATGAATCAGCGGGTACAGTAGAGTTTTTAGTCGATGACAAAACAGGTGAATTTTGGTTTTTAGAAGTAAATACTCGATTGCAAGTTGAGCATCCAGTTACTGAGGAAGTTACAGGAAAAGATTTGGTATATGAGCAGTTGAGAATTGCAAGAGGTGAGGCTCTTGGCTATGAACAAGATGATATTGAATGGAGTGGATCTGCAATTGAAGCTAGGCTTTATGCAGAAGACCCTTCAAATGATTTCTTACCAGCTACTGGAAGGTTGATAGCATTTGAGCCTGATGACAAGATTAATGCTAGATGGGATAGCGGTGTTCAGCAAGGTTCAGTGGTGGGAACTGATTTTGATCCAATGTTAGCCAAAGTAATAACAAAGGGAGAAAATAGAACTGATGCAGCTAATAAATTAGCATTAGCCTTACAATCTCTTCACATTGGAGGAGTAACAACTAATAGAGATTTCCTAGTTGAGTGCTTAAGGTCTGACCATTTTCATAAAGGTGATACAACTTCTGATTTCATTGCCAAGGCTAAGCCAAAAAGATCAATTGAACTGGAGCAAGAAATTTTAGAGCAAGCAGCCATAGCAGCAACTCTTTGGATTCAAGGAGAGAATAGAAAAAATGCTCCCATTCTCAAAGAGATTCAATCAGGCTGGACAAACTCAAGATTGCCTAGACAAAAAATTGAGTTCAAATCTGCTCTCGGAGAAATAGCAATATCTTATAAAACAAATCGAGATGGTCATTTTGAAATAAATGAAGGCCAAATTGCAAAAGTCATTGAGTGGAAAGAGTCGGGATTAGATCTTGAGATTAATAACTCAAGATTGTTCTCTAAAGTTACCAGGCAAGATGAAGATTTGGTTGTTCATGGCCCCTGGGGAGACATTTTATTTACAAAATTGCCAAAGTTTCAAAATATTAGTCGAGAGCTAACAGATGGCGGACTAACAGCACCCATGCCAGGCAAAGTAATCGAACTTAAAGTCAAATTAGGCAGCAAGATTAAAAAGGGGGAAACTTTGGTGATATTAGAAGCTATGAAGATGGAACACTCTGTTATCGCAACTCAAGATGGAGTGATAGATGAACTGTTTATTAATCAAAACGAACAAGTAGAAAATGGTGCCCTTTTGATGATCATTAAATAGAAATAGTGCAAAGCATAGAAAAAATTAAAAGTTTAAGCTCGAAAAAACTTGCGCCTATTACCGACAAACATCGTCAAATAATATCAGACCTTGAAGATCTTCTGGAACAAGGTGTTCCCAAAATGACAATGTCTCAAATAGCATCAACTTTGAAAATTTCATTAAGAACTTTGTATGAAATTGCTCCCAGTAAAGATCAATTAATAGTAATGACAATGGATAGCATCCTAAGGAAACATGGTAAACATGCTCTAGATTCAATATCTGATATCAAATCACCAATAGAAAAATTAGAAAAATATCTCAAAATTGTGAACCAGGCAGTTGGGCCAAAATTTCCTCTAATACAGAAAGATATTGGTAAGTTTGATCGTTTGAAACCTATGGCTGAACAACATGCAAGTTTTATAACTAATATGACAGAAAAACTTTTGAATCAAGCAATTGACAAAAAAGAAATTATAAAAATAGACGCGAAAGCATTTGCAATACTGCTTGGCGGCATTGGTAAAGAATTTATTAAAGAAAAAAATAAACTCATTGATTCCACCCCTGAAGAGTCTGCAAACTCGATAACTCAAATAATTTTAAATGGAATCAAAGTGAGGAACTAACATGAGCGATAACGTTATTAAAATTGCAAATTGTAGCGGTTATTACGGAGATAAATTATCTGCTGCTAAAGAAATGGTAGATGGAGGGCCTATAGATGTATTGACTGGAGACTATTTAGCTGAACTCACCATGACAATTCTTTTTAATCAAAAGATGCAACGCGGGGAGGATAAGGGATACGTGGGCACCTTTCTAAAGCAAGTCAAAGCAGTGGCCAAAACCTGTAAAGAGGAAAATATTAAAATTGTTACCAATGCGGGTGGCTTAAATCCCTCTTCTATGGCCAATGAAATAGAAAAAATCTTGGAAGAGCTCAATATTTCTCTCAAAGTAGCATATATAACTGGGGATGATTTGATGCCAAGAATAGACTCCCTAAAAGAGGAAGGAGAATCATTTTTAAACATTGATAAAAATATCCCGATTGATAAATCAGGATGCCAAATACTCACAGCAAACGCTTATCTTGGAGCATGGGGAATTAAGAAGGCATTAGATGAAGGCGCTGATATTGTCGTATGTCCAAGAGTGACGGATGCAGCAGTAGTAATTGGTCCAGCAGCCTGGAAATTTAATTGGAAGAGAGATGATTATGATGCATTGGCTGGCGCATTAGCAGCAGGTCATATTATTGAGTGTGGTTGCCAAGCAACTGGTGGCAACTATTCTTTTTTTAAAGAGGTGCCAAGCTTTAATAATGTTGGCTATCCAATAGCTGAAATCAAAAACGATGGAAGTTTTTATATTACTAAACATCCAGGCACTGGCGGTTTAGTATCTGCTGGAACTGTAACTGCACAGCTTTTATATGAAATTAGTACTCCCGCATACTTAAATCCAGATGTTATAGCTCATTTTGATACCTTGAATATTGAGGAAGTTTCCAAAGACAGAGTTTATGTATCAGGTTGCAGAGGAAGCTCGCCAACCAGCACTCACAAAGTCTGTATTAATCTTGCTGGGGGTTATAGAAATGGCATGGAGTTCATTCTTACAGGCATAGACATTGAAGAAAAAGCTCAAATTATTACTGATGCACTTTTTAACTCTGTTGGAGGCAAAGAGCAATTTGATGAGGTTTCAATTTTATTAGATAGAACTGACAAAAAAGATCCAAATTCTAATGAAGAAGCAATGGCCTCTCTAAGAATTTCGGTTAAATCAAAAGATCCTGATCTAGTTGGCAGAATGTTTACAGCAAAAATGATAGAACTGGCTTTAGCTAATTATCCAGGATTTTTTACAGGAGGCGGAGTGAGACCTGGAGGACCAGTCTTAGTCTATTGGCCTGCTTTAATAGATAGCAAATACATTAAAGAGACTGTTCATGTTGATGGCAAAGAAATTAATGTAAAGCCAACCAATCAACTGAATTTAGAAGAATCTTATTATCAAAAACAACCAATTGAAATACCCCCTCCTCCATCAGGCGAAACTCTCAACAAACCATTAGGAGAGCTTTTTGGTGCTAGATCTGGTGATAAAGGAGGCTGTGCCAATATCGGTGTATGGGCAAAAAGTGAAAATGCATTCTCTTTTTTAAATAATTATTTGACTGTCAAAAAAATCAAAGAATTGATGCCTGACATAAGGGAATTTGAAATAGACAGATATGAGCTTCCAAACATACTTTCGCTAAATTTTTACATCCATGACATATTAGAAGATGGAGTTTCTTCTAACACTAGGAAAGATGGCCAAGCTAAATCTCTCGGGGAATACTTAAGAGCCAAGTATGCAGATATCCCTAAATCTTTATTTGAGGAAAACATATGAGCATAGATAAATTATCTTTAGAGGGTTTGGATTTTCAAGCCACGAAAGTAAATATTAAAAATAATATTTTAACTATTACATTAAATCGACCTGAGAAAAAAAACGCATTGAATAATGTGATGATGAATGAGCTTAATTATGCTTTAGCATACGCAAAACAAGAAAGAGAAATCAGGGTTGTTGTTATTGATGCGGAAGGAGATATTTTTTGTGCCGGAGCTGATCTTAGGCTTGCTAAAGAAGATTCTAACGTCCCGAAAATAGAGGGCGCAGATGATATCAGTTTCTCTCTTAGAAGACTGCACAAACCAGTTATATGCAAAATCCAAGGATCAGTCCTGGCAGGAGCATTATTATTAGTCACAAATGCAACTCATGCTATAGCTGTTGATTCAGCTAAATTTTCAGCACCTGAGATACACAGAGGCTTGTGGCCTTTTATGGTCATGGCTGGATTATTCAGAGTGATGCCTAAAAGAGCTGGGCTTGATTTTATTATGCGTGGTAAGCCCATTGATGCAAATAAAGCTGAGAGATGGGGGTTGATCAATGAATATGTAGCGACTGATGAACTAGATAAAAAAGTTAGCGAGCTAGCTAAAGAACTAGCGAGTCTAGCCCCAGGAACCATGCAATTTGGTCTAGAAGCATATGAGAAACAAGATGCTTTGGAATTTGATGAGGCTCTGCCTTATCTCCAAAAACAAATTGCTAAATGTTTTGAAAGTGAAGATGCTAAGGAAGGTATTGCTGCATTTTTAGAAAAAAGAAAGCCTCATTGGAAATAAAAAGGAAAAATTATGGATTTAAATTTCGGATCAGATTACCAAGACTTTACTAATGAAGTCCAAAGCTTTTGCAAAAAATATAGAAACTTATCTTTTACAGATAAGGCTTCATCTCCATTATTGAAAAGCTCAGGAGGCTCAGGTAAGAAAAAAATGTCTCGCTCTGAATGGCAAAAAATTTTAATAGAGCATGGATATTTTGCTCGTTCAGTTCCAAAAGAATACGGAGGATATGGCGGCGAAGCAGATATTCTTAAGAGTAGAATTATTGCTGAAGAATTCTCCAAATCAAACACTCCAACTGCAATGGGTGGTCAAGGGATTGATATGCTGGTTCCAACTCTATTAGAGATGGGTACCGAGGAACAAAAGCAAGCCTACATCAAACCTACACTCCATGGAGAAATGATTTGGTGCCAAGGTTACTCTGAACCAAATGCGGGGAGTGATCTGGCAAGTTTACAAACTAAAGGAGAGTTGGTTGGTGATGAATGGGTGATTAATGGTCAAAAAATATGGACCAGCACTGCGCAATACTCACAGATGTGTTTTTGTCTTGTCAGAACTGAACCAGATGCTCCTAAACATGCTGGAATAAGCTATTTACTCATACCGATGGATACTCCAGGCATTGAAATTAGACCGCTTGTTGATATGACTTTGAAGGCAGGATTTAATGAAGTCTTTTTTACAGATGTGAAAATTCCTGCAAGCAATATTGTAGGCAAAAGAGGTGAAGGCTGGGCTGTTGCAAATGCAACTTTAGGCCATGAAAGAGGCTCCTTGGCTCCACCAGATGCAACAATGAATAGATTGAATATGCTGATACATTTAATGAAAGAAGAAACACTTGATGGCGAACCATTAATTGAGCATCCAATTTATCGAGATCGATTGATGCAAATTCAAGGTAAAGTTTTAGCCCAACAATCTCATGCATTAAGACTGCTATCAGCTAAGTTAAATCCAGGAGCTGATGTAAAGATAGGCAAAATGATTCAAAAGCTTATCGGAACAGAGTTAAGGCATGAATTAGAAGGCCTTGCAATTGATGTGATGGGTGAAATTGGAACCTTGTATGAAGATAGCCCACATCTTAAAAATGATGGCACATGGCAATTCATATATATGTATTTTCTGGGCCTCATTATTGGCGGTGGCACCAGCCAGATTCAAAAGAATATTATTGCAGAACGGGGTCTAGGCATGCCCAAAGAACCAAAAGTAGAGGGAGCATAAAATGTATTTTGGCTTATCAGAAGAACAATCCTTTTTTCAGGACAATGTAAGAAAATATTTAGCAGAACATGCCACGATAGACAATATTAAGCACATTGCTAGCGGCGATGAAAAGAACCTTTCTGCTGAAATTCATCAAGGCCTTCTTAATTTAGGTATTAATGGGCTCTTAATTCCAGAAGAGTTTGGTGGCCTAGGTCTAGATTTACTCTTTGCCGCTGTTGTTTCAGAAGCTTTAGGGGGCGGCGTGGGCCCTACTCCATTTATTGCACCCTATGTTATGGCGCCAATAGCGATTAGACACGCAGGCAGTATCTCACAACATGAGAATTATCTTTCTAAAATCGCCACCAATGAATGTCGTTTTGGAGTAGGTTTTAGCGAATTCATAGGCAAAAGAAATGATGCTGGGATAACTTTTTCAGACAATGTATTAAATGGTAGAGCTATGTTTGTGCTCGATGCAAATGATGCAACGCATCTGTTGCTTGCAGATGACAAAGGTCAAATATTTGTTGTGGATGCCAAATCTGCAAATCTAGAAATAGTTAAATTAATAACGGTTGATAAAACCAGGCAATATGCGGAAGTGATTTGTAAAAACTTAAAGGCGGAGCTGCTGGAGAATTCCTCAGACTCTGTAGAGCCAATCAACCAAGCAATTGATGCTGGCAGGATTATGCTTGCAGCAGATTCTCTTGGGGCATCACAAACCATGATAGATAAGGCAGTTGACTATGCTAAAGAGCGCAAGCAATTTGGTAGAGCCATAGGATCATTTCAAGCTGTAAAGCACATGTGTGCCGAAATGGCTGCTGATTTAGAACCTTGCTATGCTATGGTTTGGCATGCAGCCCATTGCCATGACCATAGTCCTAGTGAAGCGAGATTGATGGCCTGTCATGCAAAAGCACATGTCTCTGAAATGAGCAAAGGTATTGCAAAGAAAGCTACCGAGGTTCATGGCGGCATGGGTTTCACCGACTTGCTCGGTTTACATTACTGGTTCAAGCGAATTGGTTTAAATCGCCAAATACTAGGCAGCCCTGAACTTGTAAGAGAAGAAGCCTATAAGGCGCAGCTTTAAATTAAATTTTTTGTAATTGCTTCTTCAAGTAGATGCAAACGATCATTACCAAAAAACATTTTTCCATTATAGAAAAAAGTTGGCGAGCCAAATCCTCCGCGCCCAATCAATTCATCAGTATTTTTTTTTAAAAGATCTTTGGCCTCCTGTGATGTGATAAATTTTTTAAATTCCTCAGTGTCTAAATTTGAATTTTCGGCAATATCTACTAATAAATCTTCCTGGCTGATGTCTTTCCCTTCACTCCAGTAGGCCTGGAATACATTGCTCGCAAACTCAACTAATTTACTTTCTGTTTTAGCAAACAAACAACCCCGCATCGCTTTGACTGAATTAACAGGGAATACTTTAGGAAAACTAATGCTAATTCCTCTTACCTCAGACCATAAATTCAAGTCATCATTTGAATAGTTTAACTTTAAAGGGTTAGGCTTTTTTCTGAACTCATATACGTCTTGATTAACGGTATTAAAAACTCCTCCCACGAGTACTGGCTTCCACTCTATTTCTAGGCTATGTCTTTGAGATAATGGTAAAATTTCACTAAATGCTAAATATGTCCAGGGGCTTGAACAGTCAAAGTAAAATTCTATATAGTTAGCATTCATCATTAATAAATATTGTAAATTAATTATCTTGTATAAACAGAAAAAAGCTTTGAGCTTAATAGCAATACTGTTGCTTAGTATTAGCATTGAGGCAAAAATCAATATACCTGCATCAGCTGAAAAACAAGAGCTGTGTCAGGAAATATATAAAAAGATGACGAATGAACATTTCTTTAATGACAAAGACTTGGGTTCCATTAATTCTGAAATATTTGATGCATTGCTGGATCAGCTGGATTCTCAAAAAATATACTTCACAGAAAGTGAAATAAAATCATATAAAAGAAAATTTTCTAAATTTGATAACCCTATTGGCTATCAAAAAAAATATTTAAAACCTTCTCTTTGCTCAATAGATTTAAAGTCAAATTTTGCATTTATAAATTTATACTTTAACCGGTTAATTGAGGCAACCAATTATCAACTTAAAGAGGTTGCTAAACAGAATTTTGATTTTACTAAAGATGAATTCATTATCATTGATGATGATCAGAAAAAATGGCAGCAGAGCAAATTAGAGCTGCAAAAAATTTGGAGAAGACTAGCAAAAAATGATGTATTAACATCCATGCTCGCTGAAAAGGAAACAGAAGAAGCAATAGAAACAATTAAAAAAAGATACAAAAATAGACTTCGAAGAATTTCTCAGAGAAATGAAGAAGATGTCTTTTCAATTGCTATGAATAATTTGACATCTTATTTTGATCCACATTCTTCATACTTCTCCCCAAAGTCAGCTGAGGATTTTGAAATGACGATGAGTTTAAAGCTCGAAGGAATTGGAGCATTGCTTACAACAGAAGATGATTATCCCACCATTGTCAGTATTGTGCCTGGAGGTCCTGCTGAAAAAACCGGAAAAATTCATCCAGACGACAAAATAGTAAAGATTTCTCAGGTTGAAGAATTAAATTCAACTCCAACTGATGTTGTGGGATGGAGAATAGATGAAGTTGTTCAATTAATTCGAGGTAAGGCAGGTACTAAAGTTGAGTTGGAGCTCATTCCTGGAAAAACAGAAGATCTCAGCGAAAGGAAATTTGTAACAATTACACGTGAAGAGGTAAAACTGGAGGAGCAAGCAGCAAAATCCAGAGTAATTGAAATGAAAAGAAATATGCAAACAATAAAAATTGGTATAATTGACTTACCTACTTTTTATATAGATTTCAATGCATGGCGAAATAGAGATCCAAATTTTAGAAGTAGCTCAAAAGATGTAGAAAACATTCTTAAAAAATTTAATGATCAAGAGGTCGATGCTGTATTGATTGATCTTCGTGGTAATTCTGGTGGCTCACTTTTTGAAGCAAATAAATTAACTGGATTGTTTGTTTCCTCTGGAGCAACGCTACAAGTAAAAGAAAGCAATGGCACTATTAGACCATGGGGTGATGCCTAGAGCTAAGCAAATTTGGAAAAAACCATTGGCGGTAATGGTCGACAGATATTCTGCTTCGGCATCAGAAATTTTTGCTGGAGCCATTCAAGATTATCAAAGAGGAATAATCATTGGGCAAAAAACATTTGGAAAAGGCACCGTTCAAAAATTAGATAGTTTGAGCTCAGGACAAATAAAAATTACTGAATCTAAGTTTTATAGAATTACTGGAGCTGGGATGCAAAGCAAAGGAATACATCCAGATATAACCTTACCAAGTACCTGGGATATAGAAGAAATTGGTGAAAGTTCTTATAGTACAGCACTCCCATGGGATGAAATTAAACCAATTCGTTTCCAAAAATTCTCCATGGGGACTTCTTTGATCTCCCGGTTATCTGATGAACATTTGATAAGAGTCAGTCAGAGCCCTAATTTGCAATATATCCTTGATATAAGGAAAAGATATGAAATCCAAAAAAACAAAGAGGCTATTTCTCTGAACCTCACAAATAGAAGACTTGAAAAAGAAGAAAGGCAATTATGGGCTTTAGATATTGAAAACAAGCGCCGTGCTTCACTGAATCTAGAAATTTTTAATTCTTACAAGGCTATGGAAGATTATAATAATGCCAAGGAGACTGCAGACGATAAAAAAGATTTTGAGATAAACATTGATGATGACTACCTTTTAAATGAAGGAGCACAAATTCTTTCAGACTATATGTTGTTTAATCAGAATACCTATTTATCTCAAGCTGCATAAAATATGAAAATTGTATCCTTTAACATTAATAGTATTCGAGCTCGCCCCCATCAACTAATTCACCTGAGAGATACAATTGATCCAGATGTAATTGGAATTCAAGAGACCAAAGTGAATGATCCGGAGTTTCCAATCGAGGAAATTAAAGAGATTGGATACCACCCAGAATTTTGGGGTCAAAAAGGTCATTATGGAGTTGCTATTCTAAGCAAGAAAAAACCTTTAGATGTACAAAAAGGTTTTTCTGG
>JGI20157J14317_10002941_pt1 | contig 14026 bp, 10 predicted proteins | sample COG_07_FD_14317 | JGI IMG/M metagenome (IMG submission 14317)
AGCTAATATTTTAGTGATAACCGTTTTGTCTTTTTTTCGAGACGCCTGCAAATCATCTTCGAGCTCTTCTTTGTATTGTAGCTCTAACTGTTTTACATATCCTGCATCTATGCTGTTTTCTTGAAGTAGTTTTGCGGCGTAAATATCTCTGGGGTTTTGATGCTTTGCAATTGCTTTATACAATTTAGGTTGCGTAAAACGAGGCTCATCACCCTCATTGTGGCCATACTTTCTATACCCTAATATGTCTAAAAACACATCACGGCCAAATTGCAGCCTAAAATCTAGTGCAAAACTAAAGGCATGACACACCGCCTCAACATCATCTGCATTTACATGTAATACCGGTGATAGGGTCACTTTAGCAATATCTGTACAATAGGTTGAAGATCGGGCGTCTAAGTAGTTGGTAGTAAAACCAACTTGATTGTTTGCAACAATATGTATGGTCCCTCCTGTTTTGTATCCATCTAATTGCGCCATTTGAATAAACTCATACACAACACCCTGGCCGGCTACTGCAGCATCACCATGTATTAAAATAGGTAATATTTTGGAGGCATCTCCACCTAATTTTGTATCTATTTTTGCTCTAGAAATACCACCAACCACAGCATTTACTGTCTCTAGATGGGATGGGTTTGGAGCCAAGTCCATACGCACCTGTTTTCCTCCATCAGTCTCTCTAAAACTTGTCCAGCCCATATGGTACTTCACATCACCATCAAAGAGTTCTGCTTCGTCGTATTCTTTAGAGTCAAACTCACTAAATATGTCCTCAGGAGATTTTCCGAAGATATTAGTCAAGACATTAAGGCGGCCTCTATGAGCCATTCCAACCACAAACTGTTCTACTCCTTTTTCTGCTCCTCGCTCCATTAGAGTATCAAGCCCTGGAATAAGCGCATCAACACCCTCAATAGAAAAACGCTTTTGGCCAACATACTTTGAATGCAGAAAGGTTTCAAAAGAAAGTGCTTGATTTAATTTCTTTAATATATGTTTTTGTTGCTCGGAAGAATACTCAGGAGCATTATCATTGGTGTTGATCCAATTTTGTATCCATTTAATTTCTTCTGGATTGCGTATGTACATATACTCAACTCCAATAGAATTACAATAAATAGCCTCCAGATGGCTTACAATAACTGCAAGGGTTGTTTTACCAAGCCCTATGATTGAGCCTGCTTCAAATTCTGTTTGCAGGTCTGATTGCTGTAGCCCAAAATTTTCAAGCCCTAATGTGGGTTGGTATTTTCTTCGCTCTCTAACTGGGTTTGTTTTAGTAAACAAATGCCCACGTGTTCTGTAACCATCTATGAGTTTTATCACCTTAAACTCATTTAGCACATTTTGGGGAACAGAATCAGCACCTGTAATACCAAGCCCTTCTGCAACAGAACCGCTTTCTATTCCAAAGTCAAAACCTTGGAAAAAAGCACGCCAACTAGGCTCTACAACATCTGGGGTTTTTAAATACGTAGCGTATAGTTCCGAAATTTGCTCGGGGTGAATTGCATTTAGAAAAGAATATTTATCCATAATTGGGATACTGCGATGTTTTAAAACAAGGCAAAAATACAACAAATCCCTAAAAATCCATCTTTGGAAATGGTATATTTATGGCACTAATTATGATGAACAATCTCTAATGAAGACCCCTCAAAAAATAACAAGTAATTTTGGTTTTATAATGCTTTTGTTTTTCTTGGAGACAAGCCCTTGGATTCCTTTTGTAAGAATTTTTATATAGAGAAAACACTTAGACATTTCTGTTCATTAAAAAATCCGCAAAACTCTTTAGAGTGTCTTTGTGTTGCTGTGAAATTTTAATGTCTTGTAATAAAGAAATTGAAGTGTTGGTGTACCTTGCTATTTCATCCTCGGTAGCTTTTGCAGCTCCTGAGCAGACAAATATTTCTTTTACAGCTGTTATTTTCTCTGAAGGATCTTTAGGCATAGTAGCAAACAATGAGGATAATTCTTGGGCCTCAGCGGGTGTGCTTTTTTGTAATGCCGTTAGGTAAAGAAATGTTTTTTTATTGGCTATAATATCTCCTCCCACTTGTTTGCCAAAAGTCAAGGGGTTTCCAAAGGCGTCTAGGTAGTCATCCTGTAATTGAAATGCAATTCCTAAATTTTTTCCAAAAGCGTATATTTTTTCTTGGCAAGACTGTGAAGCCTCTGCAATAATAGCTCCCATTTGTAGAGAAGCGCCAATAAGCACGGCTGTTTTATATTCAATCATTTTGATGTACTGAGAAATGGTAACATCGTTTCTTGTTTCAAAATCAACATCATATTGCTGGCCTTCACAAACCTCTAAAGCGGTTTTACTAAACAAAACTGCCAATTGCATAAATACCTTTGGCTCATAGGTTTCAAAAAGTTGGTAGGCTAAAATTAGCATGGCATCGCCAGATAAAATACCTGTATTGACATCCCATTTCTCATGGACCGTTTGGTGCCCCCTTCTAAGTGGAGCATTGTCCATAATATCATCATGAACAAGAGAGAAATTATGAAACATTTCTACCGCAAGAGAAGCGTCTAGAGCCTGTTTGTAATTTCCTCCAAAAAAATCTGCACTCATTAAAGTTAATACCGGGCGAAGGCGTTTCCCTCCCAAAGTGAGTATGTAATCAATAGGTTCATACAATGACGCAGGCTCTTTTAAGGTAACCTTGTTGGCTAGGTGTGCAACTAGAGCATCACTGTATTTTGAAATATCCATACTTTAAAATTTCCTCAAAAATAAGGATTAACTAGATATTAAAAGGAGATGTTCACAATCTTTTATAACTAGGATTTAACAAAAGATAACCCATCACAAAAAAAAAGAGATTGGTAGATGTTAAAAAAAGATTAAACGTTGGAAACTTTTTTTGTCTCTAAAGTTTCCTTGTATATTTGCCATCGCATTATGAAAAAAAATATCATCCTAAAGGCTACAGAACTCTTCATGAAACTTGGTTTCAAGAGTGTTACTATGGATGACATTGCCAAAGAAATGGGTATTTCTAAAAAAACCATTTACAGCCATTTCAGCAATAAAGAAACAGTTGTAGCGGTGGTTACAGATCATGTATTTGAAATAGTGTGCGAAGATATTGATGCCATTTGTGATTTGGGACAAAACCCGATTGAGGAATTATACGCCATTAAAAAAAGAGTGATGCAATACATGCAAAAAGAAAAAGCATCTCCTTGGTACCAACTTCAAAAGTACTATCCTACTATTTATGATAGTATAAAAAAACGCCAATTTGGATATATGCAACAATGTGTTGTTAAAAACCTCAACACTGGTTTAGACCAGGATTTATATCGTAAAAACATTGAGGTGCAATTTGTAGCCAGAATATATTTTAACGGAATCATTGGCATTAAAGAAGAATCGTTATTTCCTCACACCATGTATGAGGGAGAAACACTTTATGAAATGTACCTAGAATATCACCTTAGAGGTATTGTTACTCCAAAGGGTAGAAACATATTAAACCAATTGATACAATCAAACCAAGACTAATGAAAAAATACATCATTATACTATGTGCTCTAGTAAGCCTGCAGGGATATGGNCAAGACAAANCCTACTCTTTTTCNTTACAACAGGCNATCTCATTTGCAATTGATAGTAGTTATGCAACCATTAATTCTAGAAGAGAAATCTCCAAGGTNTTAAAAAGAAAATGGGAAGCCACAGCAATGGGGCTACCACAAATAGATGCTAATTTATCTTACCAAAACAACCTAAGCCAACGAGTTTCGCTATTGCCTGCTGCTGCCTTTGACAATACTACCAGTGTGATAAATACAGTTGAGGAGTTTTTTGGCATACAAGCCACTGGGACACCCATTGCACCTCAGGGGTTTGTTCCTATNGTTTTCGGGACAAAACAAAANNTAGGAGCCTCTGCCACCCTTACCCAACTTATTTTTGACGGAAGCTACTTGTATGCNCTTGAAGGTGTAAAATCGCTCCTTAGTTTTAATGAAAATCTAAACGAAAAAACAAACCTAGAGGTAAGAAAACAAGTTATCGAGGCCTATGCAAATGTGCTAGTGGCAGATGCGTTTATAGCAATTACAAAAAACAACATTGCTAATGTAGAAAAAAATCTCTTTGAGGCAACAAAGGTGTATGAAAACGGCCTTGTAGAACAACAAGCTATACAGCAGTTAGAGATTACACTATTGGATGAGAAAACACAATTAAGTAATGCTCAAAGGTCTTCTAATATTGCAAAACAATTATTAAACCTAACCTTAGGTATTAGTGTAGATAAAAATGTGGTGTTAACCAATACCCTTGAAGGACTCACCTCTGATAACATTTCTTTAGCCCTTTTGGACAACACCTTGGAAATCGAAAAAAATCTGGACTATAAACTTGCAGAAAACCTTACCAACCAGCGCGTGATAGAGTTAAAACTTGAACAAAGCCAAGGCATGCCTTCTTTAAATGGTTTTATCGATTATGGGAGTACAGGCTTTGGAAATCAGTTTGATTTTTTCAGTAGTGATCAAAACTGGTATCAATCTTCTGCTTTTGGAATAACTTTAAATGTTCCTGTTTTATCTAGTGGCATGAGAAATGCTAGAAACCAGCAAGCAAAAATAGCCCTAGACCAAGCGAAAACAGATTTTGATCAAACTATCCAGCGTGTAAAACTAGACTTTCAAAGAGCAAAAAGCAACTATCAGTATAGTCTAGAGCGTTATCAAAACACTGAAAAAAACCTTGTCTTGGCCAGAAGTATCGAGTATAAAAATCAGGTGAAGTTTAAAGAAGGTTTGGCAACAAGTTTTGATTTAAGACAAGCTCAAAGCCAATTATTTAGGGTACAACAACAACACTTGAATGCTATGGTAGAAATTATAAATGCCAAAGCTGAAATGGAGACGGTTTTAAACACTCCAAATTTAAGGATGTCTGTAGAAGACATAAAAAACAAATACTAAGATCAAATAGCACTACAACCAATTATGAGAAAAATAATCACACTACTAACCATCACGGTTTTGCTGACTAGCTGCGCAGACCAAAAACAAGAAACTATCCAAGAGGTAATAGCCTCTGAAAACGCGGAAGCAATACAAAAAAGACGTGACAAGATTGTATTACAACAACAAGAAATAAATACGCAAATAAAATCATTAGATAAGGCCCTGGCAGCATTAAATCCAGAAAAAAACATGCCTTTAATAACATCTTTTATAGCAAGTAAGACAGTTTTCAAGCATTATGTTGAATTGCAAGCAAGTGTAGAAACAGATCAAAACATTCTAATCACCCCAGAAATGGGTGGTATCTTAAAGAAAGTACATGTAACAAAAGGCCAACGCGTAAAAAAAGGACAGCTTCTTGCCACTATAGATGATGGTGGGATGAGCCAATCATTGGCACAAATGCAGGTGCAGTTAGTACTTGCCAAAACAACTTTTGAGAGACAGGAGCGCCTATGGAGTCAAAACATTGGTAGCGAAATACAATACCTTCAAGCAAAAACAGCTTATGATGGACAAGTAAAAGCGGTTAACTCTATGCAACAACAAGTAGCCAAAGCAAGTATTAAGGCTCCTTTTTCTGGTACTATTGATGATATCATTACAGAGAAAGGAAATGTGGTAGCCCCAGGACTAACAGCAATACTTAGAATTGTGAGTTTAGAGAATATGTATGTGAAGGCTGATGTGCCAGAAACATATATAACCAGTGTCATAGTAGGAAAACAAGTTGAGGTTTCCTTTCCTGTACTTGGAGAAACCCTAGAGACAACAATAAGCCAAACAGGAAGTTTTATAAATCCTAATAACAGAACATTTAAGGCTGAAATCGAGGTAGAAAACAAGAAAAACAATATCAAGCCTAACTTAACTGCACGATTAAAAATTAACGACTACACAAACAAAAATGCTATTGTGATACCACAAAGTATTATTTCTGAAAATGCACAAGGAGAACAATATATCTATATTCTAAAACAAATAAATCAAGACAAAGCAGTGGCTAGCCGTGTGATTATTGAAACAGGAAAAAAACAAGGAAATAGCATCGAGGTCTTGTCAGGCCTGAAGCACGGAGATCAAATTATTGAAGAGGGAGCACGTAGCGTAAAAGACGGGCAATCTGTAAAAATCATCACCTACTAATTTGTAATAACTATGGCAAAGCAGAAAAAAAATACCGAGAAAGAGTTTAAACTTTCATCTTGGGCCATTAATAACAAAACAACCATTTATATGGCAATGTTATTGGTGCTATTTTTAGGAGGAAGTGCATACAATAACATGCCACGCGAAAACTTTCCAGAAATTAGAGAAACAAAAATTTACATTAGCTCTGTGTATCCAGGAAATACCGCAGAAGACATAGAAAAACTTATCACAGACCCACTAGAGGATAAATTAAAAACAGTAAGCAATGTGGTAGAAATAACCTCCACCTCTCAAGAAGACTACTCTATGGTGGTGGTTGAGTTTGATGAAGGTATTTCTGTAGACAAAGCAAAGCAAAAAGTTAAAGACGAGATAGACACCCAAACCTCCAATGAGGACTGGCCTACCTTTAATGGTGCAAAAGTAGAACCTACTATTTTTGAACTCAGTATGAGCGAAGAAATGCCCATTCTCAACATCAATATTTCAGGTGATTATCCAGTAGAAAAANTAAAAGAATTTGCAGAATACCTGCAAGATGAAATTGAAAATCTAGAAGAAATAAAACAAGTTGATATTCGTGGAGCTCAAGAAAAAGAAGTAGAGGTTGCTGTAGATATCTATAAAATGATGGCCTCTTCTGTTAGCTTTAGAGATATTCAAGGTGCTATCTCTAATGGTAACACTACAATGTCTGCAGGTAATTTTAAAACCAGCGGACAGCGCAGAACTATCAGGATTTTAGGTGAAATTGAAAACCCGAAAGAATTAGAAAATTTTGTTGTAAAGTCAGAAAATGGAGACATAGTCTATCTAAAAGACGTGGCTACTGTAAGTTTTAAGGAGAAAGACAGAACTACCTTTGCCAGAGAATACGGCAATCAAGTGGTGATGCTAGATGTTAAGAAAAGATCTGGAAAAAACATGGTTGCTGCCGCAGAAAAAATCGAAAGTATTGTTGCCCAAACTCAGGCCAATGTATTTCCTTCAAACCTGCAGGTAAACATCACCAATGACCAATCATCAAAGACCATTGGGCAAGTAGACGATTTGGTGAATAACATCATTTTCGGAATCATCTTGGTGGTAACGGTGTTGATGTTTTTCCTCGGTTTTAAAAATGCCCTATTTGTTGGTTTTGCAATACCCATGTCTATGTTTATGTCATTAATGATATTGGGTTGGATGGGATACACATTAAACACCATGATTCTTTTTGGGCTAATAATGGGCCTTGGAATGTTGGTTGATAATGGTATTGTAGTTGTAGAGAACGTTTACCGATTAATGGACGAGGAAGGACTTAGCCGCGTAGATGCTGCCAAAAAAGGTATTGGAGAAATTGCATTTCCAATTATTATATCTACAGCAACTACCGTAGCTGCATTTATACCCCTAGGACTATGGCCAGGGCTAATGGGGCAATTTATGATCTATTTCCCTATCACGCTATCTGTGGTGTTAGGATCTTCCTTATTTGTTGCCATATTTTTTAATTCGGTGCTGGTGTCTCAATTTATGTCTACCCAGGACAAAGACATGCCTTTAAAAAACATCATTGCCATTTCAGCGATTATGATAGGTATTGGAGCATTTATTATGGCATTTGGGGGCGCTTATAGCGGTCTTGGAAGCCTAATGATATTCACTGCCATCATGCTGTGGGTGTACCGTTTAATACTTCGTAAACTTGCCAATACATTTCAGACCAAAGTACTTACTAGGTTAGAAAATTGGTACAAAAAAAATCTCACAACAGCCTTTAAAGGTGCAAGACCTTATCTTATTATTGGGTTTACTTTTGTAATGCTATTTGGAGCTTTTGCAGCATTTGGAATTTCGGTTTCAAACCAAAGAACAAAAATTGAATTTTTTCCAGACAACACACCCAATCAAATTATTGTCTACCTAGAATATCCCCAAGGGACCTCTATTGAAAAAACAAATGCCATCACAAAAGAAATTGAAAAGCGTGTATACAACACTATAAATAGTGACCAGTACACAGATGGAGGATTTAATTATTTGGTAGAAAGTGCTGTTTCTCAAGTAGGAGAAGGTGCTGGAAATCCGCAAACAGATGGCGGTTCTGCAGCAGAAATGCCTCATAAGGGCAAAATAACAGCCTCTATGAGAGAGTATAAATACCGCCGTGGAGAAGACAGTGAGGTATTGCGCAAAAAAGTACAAGAAGATTTAAAGGGAATTTATCCTGGAATTATCATCTCTGTAGAGAAAGACTCTAATGGCCCTCCACAAGGAGCACCTGTAAACATAGAGCTCTCTGGTAGTGATTATAATGAGCTTATCACAGCTGCCGAAAAAATGCGTGCTTTTTTAAACACCAAAAATATAGCTGCCATAGATGAGCTAAAAATAGACGTCAATAAAGACAAACCAGCAATGCAGGTTCTCATTGACAGAGAAAAAGCAGGTGAGCTAGGGGTCAATGCTGGGCAAATAGGCCAGCAACTGCGTAATTCTTTATTTGGGGCCAAGGCAGGCGTGTACAAAGAAGACGGAGAAGATTATGATATTTATATTCGTTTCAACAAGGCAAGCCGCTACAACTCAAGTGCGCTTTTTAACCAATCGATAACCTTTAGAACACCCACCGGAAAACTACGTGAAATACCAGTCTCTACAGTTGCATCTCAAAAAAACAACGCTGGATTTAGTGCCATAAAGCACAAACAATCTAAAAGAATTGTAACACTGTATTCTGCATTAACGCCAGGATATACAGATGCCGGAGCCGCAGTTGCGCAGGTAAAAAATGAAATGCTAAATATAGAAGGCATACCAGATAGCGTGAAAATTGATTACACAGGGCAACTAGAAAAACAAAATAAAGAACAGGCCTTTTTAATGGGTGCATTTTTTAGTGGTTTGGGCTTAATTTTTCTGATATTAATTTTTCAATTCAATTCTGTCTCTAAGCCATTTATTATCATGATAGCTATATTTCTGAGCTTTATTGGTGTCTTTGGGGGTATTGTAATTTCTGGAGCTCCTTTTGTTATTATCATGACCATGATGGGTATTATATCCCTTGCCGGTATTGTTGTTAATAATGGTGTTGTGCTGCTAGATTATACCCAACTGCTTATCGACAGAAAGAAAAATACGCTGGATCTAGATGCAAGTCAATACCTTGAAAAAGAAGATTTACTAGATAGCATCATACAGGCAGGTAAGGCAAGATTACGTCCTGTACTGTTAACAGCAATTACTACTGTCTTAGGGCTAATCCCTCTGGCTATTGGCTTAAACATAAATTTCTTTACCTTATTTAGTGAATTTGATGCTAATATTTATATGGGAGGAGATAATGTAATTTTCTGGGGGCCTTTGGCCTGGACTGTTATATATGGTTTAATTATTGCCACATTTTTGACATTAATCATTGTACCAATCTTGTTCTATTTTGCTACTCGACTAAAAATGAAAATTGCTGTATTTGTAGCGCAAAGAAACCCAACGAAATTTCAATAAAGAGGTATTACAAAAATCTGGGGCAATACGTTGACCTGTTTTTTTTAAAAGAAAAAGTCGCCTGTACTGCTACAGGCGACTTTGTATAATTGAAAACTACGTGTAAGAAACAAAAAACATCATTTTGGCATACGTGCCCAATACTTCTATTGGTTAATCTAAGTTCTTACACTTCGCTATAATCCAAAATTACTATGTAAATATATAGATATGAAAGTTATAAAGCGTTGTTTTAATTGCTTTTATTAGCCTATCTGAGAAAAAGGCCAAAGCAGAGAAAAAGCTGTAATAACATGAAATTTACACCCTGATTTTTAATTATTTCTTACTGTTGTTTTTGAAGGAGCTATAAATCCCTTAAAAAGACGGTCAATATCATAGAACTTATTAAATTTGCATACTTCTTTTAAGGAAGACAAAACACACACATACCCATGTACAGAACACATACTAACGGTCAACTAAGGGCCGAACACATAGGACAGGAAGTAACCCTTGCAGGATGGGTACAAAAAACTCGTGACAAAGGATTTATGGTTTGGGTAGATCTTCGTGATCGCTATGGTGTAACGCAACTTATCTTTGATGCCCAGCGCACACAAAAAACCATGATACAGCAAGCACAAAAACTTGGGCGTGAGTTTGTTGTTCAAATCTCAGGAACTGTAATAGAACGTGAGTCTAAAAACCCCAACATGCCAACAGGGGATATAGAAATATTAGTTTCAAAAGTGACAATTCTTAACGCCTCACTTACTCCTCCCTTTACTATTGAAGACACTACAGATGGTGGAGAAGACCTGCGTATGAAATATCGCTACTTGGATATAAGAAGAAATCCAGTGCGTGAAAATCTTATCTTTAGGCACAAAGTATCTATGGCAGTGCGCAACTACTTATCTGAACAAGGATTTGTAGATGTAGAAACCCCGTATTTAATTAAATCTACTCCAGAGGGTGCTCGTGATTTTGTAGTACCAAGTAGAATGAATCAAGGACAATTTTACGCATTACCTCAATCACCCCAGACATTCAAGCAACTGCTTATGGTGGGAGGCTTAGATAAATACTTCCAGATTGTAAAATGCTTTAGAGATGAAGATTTACGTGCAGACAGACAGCCAGAGTTTACACAAATAGATTGTGAGATGGCTTTTGTAGAACAAGAAGACATTCTTAACACCTTTGAAGGATTAACTCGCCATTTATTAAAAGAAATTAACGGAGTAAGTATTGGGGCATTTCCTAGAATGCAGTACGATGATGCAATGCGTTTGTACGGAAATGACAAACCAGACATTCGTTTTGCAATGGAGTTTGGAGAATTAAACCAAGTTGCAAAACACAAAGAATTTAACGTCTTTAACACTGCAGAATTAGTGGTTGGTATTGCCGTGCCAGGAGCAAATAGCTTTACAAGAAAAGAAATAGACAAATTAATAGACTGGGTAAGACGTCCTCAAGTAGGAGCTCTTGGCATGGTATATTGCCGTTGTAATGAAGATGGTAGTTTTAAATCTTCTGTAGATAAGTTTTATGACCAAGAAGATTTGGCCAAATGGGCAGAAACTACTGGCGCAAAACCTGGAGATTTAATTTGTGTGCTCTCTGGTCAAACCAACAAAGTACGTGCACAATTAAGTGCACTGCGTATGGAACTGGCAGAAAGATTAGGCCTTAGAAAGCCAGATGAGTTTGCACCCTTGTGGGTTGTTGATTTTCCGCTGTTAGAACTAGATGAAGAAACAGGAAACTATCATGCCATGCACCATCCTTTTACATCGCCGAAACCTGGACAGATGGAGCTTCTAGAAACAAGCCCTGGAGAGGTGAAGGCAAATGCCTATGACTTAGTATTAAACGGAAATGAAATTGGTGGAGGTTCTATCCGTATTCATGACAAGCAAACCCAAGCCACTATGTTAAAACATTTAGGCTTTAGTGAGCAAGAGGCCAAAGCACAGTTTGGATTTTTAATGGACGCCTTTGAGTATGGTGCACCACCTCATGGAGGTATTGCTTTTGGTCTAGACAGGCTAGTTGCAATTCTTGGAGGACAAGAAACCATACGTGATTTTATAGCATTCCCAAAAAACAATAGCGGTCGTGATGTAATGATTGATGCCCCTGCCCCCCTGGATGACACTCAGCTTACAGAGCTACACCTAAAACTAGACGTTCAAGAATAAAAATACATGCGTATTATATTATACATTTTCTTTATTGCAGCAGTTATTTTGGTAAGCTATGGCTTTTATATTGGTGAAGAAGATCTTGCCAGATCACAACTATGCATAGGTTTGGGCGTTACAACCTTGTTCTTTATCTGGATGCCAACTTTTGTATATTACCGTTGGAAAGGTAAGGACGTAACCCAGTATATGCTCAATCAAGAAAACATCTTGAAAATGCGTAAATACACCAATAACAATAAGTTATAATATCAAAAAACCGTTTACAGACTACATTTGATATTTATTTTTCCATACATTTGCTATATTATTAATGTATTATAACTAGAAAATGGAAGGAACAGTAAAATTTTTTAACGAATCTAAAGGGTTTGGTTTTATTACAAATGATGAAACTGGACAAGAAATTTTTGTACACGTCACAGGAGTTAACGGGCCATCTCTTAACGAAGGTGATAAAGTAACATATGTTGAAGAAGAAGGAAGAAAAGGAACAGTAGCGGCGCAAGTAACAGCTATATAATTCTTTTTTTTAGCAAAAGAAAACCCGCTTTTTAAAAGCGGGTTTTCTTGTTTTACTATTTTAGTTAAGGTTTCTTTTCTCAATAAAAAACTGCTGCAGTAAGCCAGCCGCCTCTTTGGCAAGAACCCCACCACTTATCTTTGTTTTAGGATGCAAAGTAGTTTTCATTGCAATACATCCTCTTTGGGAATCAGAGGCGCCATATACTATGGTAGGTATTTGACTCCAAAATAAAGCTCCTGCACACATTTGGCAGGGCTCTATGGTTACATATAGCGTACATTTATGTAAATACTTCCCGCCCAAAAAATTAGCTGCCGCTGTAATGGCTTGCATTTCTGCATGTGCTGTAACATCGTTAAGGGTTTGGGTTAGATTATGTGCCCTTGCTATGATTTGATTATCTGCAACAATAACAGCGCCAATAGGGATTTCTGATTTATCATAGGCGGCTTGCGCCTCTTGCAGGGCCCGTTTCATAAAATAAATATCGTCGTGAGGAGTTATCAAAATAGGTTTTATTAGCCCTAAAAATAATAGTTATTGAGTTAATACGCTAAAAAAATAATGCTACACATTTTTTTACATGCACAACAAAAACTAACCACGCACGATGTATTAATTCTAGTATCTTTGTGTTGTGTTACAAAACCTATTAAAGACCGTATCATTTCCCAAAGATCTTAGATTACTTTCTAAAGATCAATTACCACAATTGGCCCAAGAGCTAAGAGATTTTATTATTGGTGTTGTCGCTGTAAAAGAAGGACACCTAGGAGCCTCACTAGGAGTTGTGGAGCTAACTATTGCATTGCACTACTGTTTTAATACACCAGATGATAAATTGGTATGGGATGTAGGCCATCAAGCCTATGGACATAAAATACTCACTGGAAGAAAAGAAGTTTTTCATACCAATAGAACATTAGACGGCATTAGCGGGTTTCCAAAGATAGAAGAAAGCGTGTATGACTGTTTTGGAACAGGACACAGCAGTACCGCTATATCTGCTAGTTTGGGGATGGCCATTGCAGCCCGTTTAAAAAACAACAAAACTAGACAGCACATAGCTGTAGTAGGAGATGCGTCTATAGCCAGCGGAATGGCTTTTGAAGCCCTCAACCATGCGGGAGTTACAGATACAAACATCCTAGTTATTTTAAATGATAATGCTATTGGTATAGACCCTAGCGTGGGTGCTTTAAAACAATATTTCACTAAAGTAACTCTAGACGGTGCCCCAGATACAGATAATATATTTGAAGCTTTAAATTTTGATTACACAGGGGCTATAGATGGACATAATATTGCTGAATTAATAACTGTTTTTGAAAAGCTTCAGCAAAAAAAGGGCCCCAAGATACTGCATGTTATCACAAAAAAAGGAAAAGGGCTTAAACAGGCAGAAGAAGATCAAGTAACCTACCATGCCCCAGGAAAGTTTAACCCTGCAACTGGAGATCGAGTAAAAAATAGCACAGCAGGACTAGCTCCAAAATTTCAAGATGTTTTTGGACACACACTTGTCGAGCTAGCCAAAGAAAATAATGACATTATAGGAATTACCCCTGCCATGCCAACGGGAAGCTCTCTAAAATATATGATGGAAGCCTTTCCTGAGCGCGCTTTTGATGTTGGCATTGCAGAACAGCAT
>JGI20157J14317_10002945_pt1 | contig 14008 bp, 28 predicted proteins | sample COG_07_FD_14317 | JGI IMG/M metagenome (IMG submission 14317)
AGAGTAATCCCTCTACGGCTTTCGACATTGCCATTGGCAATCACGATAAGCAAGAGATCATTGAACTTGCTGAACTTGCTGGGTTCAAGGGTATCGGAACTAAATATAAGACGTTTGTACACGTTGATGATCGCCCCAATCGGGCAAGGTGGTAGCATGTTAGAGATGTTAGGTTCAGCATTGTTTGGTGGTGGTGTAGGTATTTTCGGATCAGTAGTCTCCAAGGTACTCTCCATCTGGCAATTCAAAGAAGAGTTGAAAGCAAAGAAAGTAGATTACGAGCATGAGAAATCATTGCTTGATCGACAGCTTGCGGCTAGGAAGGATGAGCTAGAGAGTGAACAGGCTATTGTTAATGTCGCTGCGGATGAATCAGTTCGTGTGGCTTCGTATCAACATGCGAATAGTGTTGGAGAGACCAGTGTTTGGGTGAACAATATACTTCGATTAGTTCGCCCATTACTGACTTTGATGATGGTGTGTTTAACAGCCTATATTGCTGCAACATTTGATGCGCTGACTCAGAAAGAGTTAGCTTCACAAGTGATCGCAATCACATCCATGTGTTTTGCGTGGTGGTTTGGAGATCGTTCTAAGACGACAAACAAAGCGACTTAGCTACTCTCGTGGCTGTGGATGATACCGCATATATTTTTCGGGATCATTGCAGCCTTCAGTTCCTCCACAGTTGTCACATAACCATGTGCCATCCTTTACGGGCTTGGAGAACTGACAGCTTGATGCCTCAACTGGCACTGCCATATCACCCCAGCAAACATCTCGCTTGAAACATCCTCGACATCTCCAGTCAGTTATATCTACAGAAATCTTAGCAGCATTGCCTTCTAGCACAGTCACTATCCGATGTTTCAGGTAGCTCCATTCAAGCTGATCGAACTCCACAATCTCTGCATGATAGCGAGACTTGTCTTTGTTGTAAGAAATGAAGAATGCTTCCTGCATATCAGCCAGTGCCATGTACATCATAAGCTGGCAGTAGTAACTGTGGTGTGAAATTTTCACGCCCTTGCTCAGAAACTTTTGGAAGCTCGTGTTGTTCATGGATTTGATCTCAAGTATGTATCGCTTGCCATCCAACTCAATCATGCCATCAGTATGGGAGCTGATGTGTCCACCTAACTCCTGATAACTCCATTGCTCTCCAGTAGCTGGATCATTCTCGATGACCACTGCACCCTTAACTTTTTTAAGGTCAGCGACAACCACTTCTTCGATCATGTGGCCCATCGCAAAGATGCGTTTGAGAAAGGCTGGAGGCTCAGTGTTGGGGAATCCTCGCAATGAAAACGCTAGGTTAGCGTCACATGGATTACCTACTCCACTGGCCCCTATGTACTTGCGAGACTTGCTCTCCGTCTCTAGGTCATAAGCATTATCTATCAGCGTGATAACATTAAGTGCTGGCGATTGATCTGTCATTGAGAGTCACCTTGTATAAGTAAATTCCTTGGGAGAAGTAAATCTTATCCACAGTGTGAGCACCATGCCTATCCTTGCGGAGATGCCTGAGTTGTGCGCTCACACTAGCTTCGGGATCACCGCACTCTTTAGCGATAGCAGCCAGTGTCTTTGGTACGCCATCACGGGTTGCGAGTTTCACCCGATCCATTTGCTTGTCCAGCCTTGCGTCATCTCGCTCTGGCCTGTAGTCACTGCCATCAAACTTTTCCATACTCGTGTCCTCTTATTCTAGTACCAAAAAAGCCCCAATGAAGGGGCTTGGTGATCATGCTAAGATTTAGAAGGGGATGTCGTCATCGAAGCTATCCTTACTAGATGCAGTGCTGGTTGCACCCACTGGAGCGGCTGGTTGATCTCCAGCAGCAAAGTACGGGTTGTTTTGGCGTGGCTCACCACCACCTTTTCTGCGCTCACCTGTCTGATCTTGCCAGTCAGCACCTTGCACTACATGAACGCCAACTGTCAGACCTTTCATTTTCGCAACGTCTGGAGTTGAGTGGGCATAACCTGCCTTGACTAACATCGTCTTCAGCCTACGCTGACCAATCTCCTGCGCTTCAGCAGAAGCGTTGTGAATGTTCATGTAGTCGATGACCTGACCTGACCCATCCATAGATGTAAGGGTTACAGCTAACCGATGGCCTTTGCCATTTTTAGTCTTCTTAATCTCAGCATCTGCTATACGACAGATGTGTGCTCCAGCCGCTAGGGTTGAACCACCCTTGTCTGCTTCTATTCCTGCTAAGTCTATTCCTGCTAAACCATTCCAATCGCTCATAAGTTTACTTCTCCGTTGTGGCAGCTTTAGTGCTTGCCAGTTTATTAATATTGCTTGAGTGCTTTGCCCACTCTTCATCGTTCATCTGCATCTTTGCAAACAACACAGTGATGTCATCGCACTTCTCCACTGGCAGTAAACGCCTCCGTGGATCACGCGCTTTGGCGTAATGTCCTTGGACTTGATCAGTAACCAAGTACCGAGTCACCTTTAACTCTCCATCAACCTCCGCAGTCTTTCGCTTGCCACAGAACACATGGTCAAACAATGCAGGGATTTGCTTACTCACCTTGCCACCTTTAACCATGGGCCAGTAAGTAGTCTGTCCATTGTCATCCTCCTCCTCGGCTAGGAGACAGGTACACACAACGTGCATGTCCAAATCTCGCATCCACTTCAAAGCAGCAATCATCAATCGAGAGTTATCACCCCACTTATCAAACGTGTTTTTGTTGTCCTTGTGCTTCTCTTCCAAGAAAGACATTAGCTGATCCGACAACTCGGTTACTGAGTCAATGAAAATCGCCTTGTATCCCATTGATTTAAATTCTGCGCCTGTGATCATGCTCATCGTGCCGCGAAAGGAGAACACTCCCTTCTCTGGATCATGAGCATCATCCCAAGAGGTAACAGGGATCACATCAATGGATACGAGCGACAAAGATTTTAAGCCACCCTCCAAGGAGATGATTAAGGTCTTGCCGTACTCACGTTGAACGTGAATCGCTTGAGTGGTTTTTCCGAATCCATGATGAGCACATAAGAGAGTCTTCTCGAAGTGAACGTCTGCATCGGTGGTGCTTAATACTTTAAACATTAGATGGCCTCGATTTTAAATTTAGGTTTCGCGGCTGAACGAGTGAGTGCATGAGCCAATCGATCTCGATCAAATTGTGATGCCTTCTCGTAGCGTGTCTTGGTTACTGCAAATTTCACGTTCATGCACTCAGGTAAATCGTCTGGCCCCTTATAAAGGTATGCCATAACATCCTGATCCCATGTCATCTTCTCAGCNACNGTTGNNTGNACNAATAGGCTGCTCGGTCTTCACAGNGTGCTCACCGACTTCTCNCATNGCAGGGGGTAATGCCATNGCTAACCCCTCTGTNGCANCGTCTANGGCTNNTTTNGCNNCNTTANAGCGTTGNTGTAATANNACAACATCAAGAGCATGCTCTTGGATGCGTTCTAAAAAGTCTGCACCTTCTACTTCTATCTTACTTGTTGGTAATGAAGAGCTGTCATCGTCATAACTGGATGGATCAAACATTCCCATGTGTATCTCCCTTCTTTCTTATTAATTAAATGTGATCTAATTTGTAATCATGCAAATGATATGTCACAATTGTGGCGAAATCAATACATTTTTTAAACAAGGGAAAAATAAAATGTCAGTTCAATACAGACTCAACATCAACAGGTTGTTCCGAGACCTTGGTGGCCCAAGTGCCATGGCNCGATANACNGGNCANCCNAGAACNTCNTTCTANAGGTGGATNAATAGCAGACAGTGTTAGCTCAAAACTTTTGGAAGANATAAANACTGCGTTCCCTGATTTGGAACTCGACTTTTATTTTGAACCTATCGAAGTACGAGAAGTGATTGCCAGAACAGGACATATAAAGAGGGGGCTTGCCCCAAGAACAATCGACAGAGAGTTAACACAAAAAGAAAAGAATGCGCGGAAGACGTATCACAAGGAATAAAAAAATGAGCAAAGGAAATTTAGATAAAGCGCTGGAGTATTTGGAATCGGGCTGGTCAGTCATCCCACTATCATCTACTGAGAAGCATCCATTAGTGAAGTGGAAGAAGTACCAGAAGGAGCACCCATTAACTGAAGACTTAGAGCACTGGTGGGAAATGTGGCCCGATGCAGACGTAGGCATAATCACTGGTGCAATCTCAGGGATATGCGTAGTCGATGCAGACAATGAGGAGTCTGTTGAACGTGCAGAACTGGAAGGTTATCTTTCTCCTATACAAGTGAAGACCAAGCGCGGTTGGCATTATTACTTTGCCCACCCAATGGATGGTGTAATCCGTGGCCCAAGGTCAGGGGTTAATAGTGGTAAGCACTGGATTGATTGCAATGGATTAGATTTCCGTGGCGATGGCAGCTACGTTAAAGCACCTCCCTCATCTGGCTACTCATGGAGCATTCCAGAAGGTATGGACTTGCATGAGGACATGCCTACCTTTAAGGACTACATCAAACCACAAGCATCTGTTGACTCCGTGACCTCTGAGTTTCTTGGACTTGAATCGATTGATCTTTCGTCACTGGCTATGGAAGGTGATACGAGGCGAGACATCTGGAAAGAGACTGAGGATTACGCGAAGCAATTTGATAGCAATAAAATCCCCATGACTGGTGGGCATGGTTGTCATGATCGTGTGTTCAGCTACTTATCCTATGCAGTGCTAGTGCATGGCGTAGGTGATGAGTTGGAAAAGGCTGGTCGAGAGTTCATGGAGAAGTTTTATGAAGAGCCGTTACCCGAACATAAGTTTAAAGTTAATCTCGATTCTGTTCGAGAGAAAGAGATGCGGAACCACCCAGAGAGATTCGACATTGAAGGTAATTATATTCCTCGTGACCAAGGTGATGCAGATGTTGCGTTCACTTTGGATGTGGATGAAGAGGAGAAGGAAGATGAATACATTATCAAACCGCTCACTGTTGCTGATGCTGATGCGCTGATCGAAGAGGCTGCAAGTTTTAAGTACCTGATCGAGCCATGGTTAAGGAAGGGAAGCATTACTCAAATCTTTGGGTACTCAGGCCATGGCAAGTCGATGTTCTGCCAACACGCTATGTACCATCTGGCTGTTGGTAGAGCGATGGGAGCGTATGAGGTGGAGAAGCCAGCTAATGTTCTTTACTTTGATTGGGAGAATGGCAGGGCAACAATCGGCAACATGCTTAATCGTTTTCGCAACTCATTCGGATCGACTGATAAGTTTAAAATGTGGACTCCCTTTATCAGCCAGAACGAGATCAACTTGAATGATCAGAAGGGACTCATGGAGTTCCAGAAGTGGGTGGTTCAAGTTAACCCTGATGTCGTAGTCATCGATACAGTTCGCTCTGCCTTCAGTGGCCTAGAAGAATCCAAAGCGGAGAGCTGGGCCAGAATGAATAGCATCTTACTCAAACTCCGCAACGCAGGGTTCGCTGTCATCTGGCTGCACCACAGTAACAAGCCTAGTGAGAGCGGCCTTGGTCGTGAGGCTGGGAGTACCAACCAACTGACTGTGGTTGAAACGCAGATGCGTGTCACGCAAGTGTACGAAGACAAGTCTACTGCTCATCAAAACGCTGGACTGTTTGCTCCAGATGTAGCGGAGAGAGAGGGAGGCAACTGTGTCTTTCAAAGGTTCCGTCAGCAGATACCTCGTAACGCAACCATGACTGTTGTGATGGAGCTGAGATACGGAAAGGTGCGTGAGTGGTCTGACCTTATGGAGCGTGTGATGTATGTTGGATTCGCACGAGACGAGCGCGACAACTCAATCGTTGTGACTTCAAGATCACCCAAGCAAAAGGCTGAGTGGTACTACGAGAACAATCGTACACTGGAGAACATTGCTGATTCATTGCACAGACCAATACGGACGATCCGTGAGTGGGTGGGCGAATGATTGAAGCTGCGTTTTGTTTAGCATTGAATGTTTATTTTGAGACGAGGAGCCAAGGGATAGCTGAGATGATCGCTGTCTCTGAGGTGGTGATGAATCGTGTTGAGTCACCAAAGTATCCCGACACTGTATGTGGAGTGGTGAAGGATGGAGTGTACTGGAATGGGTATCCCATCAAACACAAATGCCAATTTTCTTGGCACTGTGATGGAATGTCTGATGTCCCTACAAATTTAAAAGCGTGGGAGTTATCCAAGCAGGTTGCCGAGGGTGTATTGCTTGGTCGCACGAAGGGTTCAGTGGGAAAAGCCATTCACTATCACGCTGAGTACGTTTACCCTGCATGGGCGAAGGTTCGTCCTATCGTAGGGAAGATTGGAAAACATATTTTTTACGAGTAACGGACGAAAGTTGTCAATCAATCTACTCATAATGGATGCCTCCAACACATACGGACATTCATTATGAGCTTACACAAATCCAATTCAATCGCACTAGCCAGAACCCATGTAGGTGTAGCCCTCAACAACGCGATGTCTGACGTTATGGGAGAACCCTTGCGTGAGATAATGTCTTTACTCAAGAGCGGTGACATCGACTCCACTACTGCTCTCATTGATGACACCATGGAAGACTGTCATGACCCTCTCATAAAAGACCATCTTCATAAAGCGTATGGATATTTGCAGGACATTTCTTAGGTCAAAAAAAACCAGCGAAGGAGGGACGCTGGCGAAACACTGACTAGCATCAGTGGACTGCTGGGAGCAGCAAAGGAAACTATTTAATTCGTGTTACCACACCATCATCATCAACCATCTTGATCACCTTGAGTGGGCCGAAGGCTTCATTGAGTGCATCAAATCCTTCTACTGCCCAAGCAAACTTCTCTCGGTTCGCCTTACGTTTCTCCTCAGATTTCGTAAGTTGCTGATTTGGTTTCATATTTTCACTAAGTTGTTTCAATTTTTTAGTTTGTAAATGAGTAGAGGAAAACTAGGTAGAGAAAAACTTGGTTAACCTTTGAACGAATATCTCTGCGAAGTGAAACGGGAGCAGAAAGATATGAGCTAGTGTTACCTGTGTCTTGGTTACTTTAAAAACTAAAAAATAGGGTAGCACGGATCGCTTTATAAAGCAAATTTTTTAATCATCTAAATGATTACAACATAGCATTACATGATAGTATTAATCCCTAAGTAAATTATTCTTAGGAGATGTGCAATGCCAAAGAAAGTTGTCATACCCAAACAGTTCATGCGCTGGCTTAGAGATAACCACGAAGACTATACGCACAAGCAACTGGCTTTCAGAGCTGGCTGTTGTGTTGACACTCTCAAGCGTCTCCTCCACCGCGAGGGACTCCAAACATTTGAAGGGGCTAAGTACGTTGCGATCAACGAGAACCCCCTAAAGATGTGGGATAGACCATGTATCCGATGTAAGTGTACGAAGTCTCGACCCAAGAACCAATACATCTGCTCACCCTGCTGGGGCAGAGAATACGAAGATGTCTAAGCCTCCTCTATCTGGCTGTCTACCATCCGCGCGTGCGCGTATTCGATGAAGGCACACACTTAAAGGCACATTGTTTTCCATGGTTGTCATCTCGCTGCGCTGGGCTGCGCGAGAGACGTTACAACTTTATCGTCATTCAATGCGTATCATATAAATGATTACATTACAGAGATAAACTGTTACTATTATTTGACAGGTTTAACGGGAGAATGATCATGGAAACAAGAGCAATCGAAGACATCTTAATGGAAGCTAAAAAACCCACTGAAGATGTTCTTTTAAATGATTCACCAAAGAAGGATGTGCTTGCGTCTGAATGCCTCAACAATGCAGCAGGACACCTATCCAATCGTGCATCCACTTACGACTCTCCTCAAGGAGAAAGAAGTATGTGTCGCACAGTCCACACGTTCACTTCATTAACTGGCATCGAGATGACTGAGGAGCAGGGGTGGATGTTCATGTCTATCCTCAAGATGGTTCGTAGTCAGCAGGGTAATTTTAAGCTAGACAACTATGAAGATGGAGCGGCTTATTTTGCATTGGCTGCGGAGGCAGCGGCCTCGGAAAGGTCATGAATATTGCAGCCAAACCGAACCCAAAAACAATCAAGAAAGTTAACAAGGCCAATCGCGCAGTGGTAGTTCACAAAGACCCAGAAGAGCGCATTGGTTACAAGAAGAGAGACATCAAGAGATGATTGAGAACATCGCAGTAACACACGCACTTATGACATCACTGTTTATTATCATTGGTCAGTGTGTGGAGAAGGAAGACCTACCAACTCCTGTCCTTGCAGCTCTCGTCCTGACCATCCTATCCACTCCAATCACCCTAATTACTTACGCGATCAATGTGTCTGGGATTGTACAATGAGAGTCAACGTCTACCGCAACGTCAAAAAGAAACCAAGCATCCTCTCCATACGATGTGCGTCCAGTGGATTAGTTCTCGGTCACTCACACCATGCCGAACTAACTGATTGCCGTTTTGTTATCCAATCATCTGGTCAGTCTCAAGTACGCAAGACCAATCAGAAAAATGTACACGCATGGGTGAGTGGCAACCTTGAATACATTACGGACTTCTGCTCGATCAAGGACAGAGAACTTACTGATGATGTTCTTCACATCACTGAAGAAGAGGTTCAGCTTGTGCGTGACGTAACCTCATCCTCTCCTAACGTATTTAAGCGCATTCAGTATGACCCATACGAAGATGATACCTTCACTCTTAAAGGCACTGAGATCGAAGTTGAGACAGCCGAGGCTGTATCTGTGTACGCAGATGGAACCATCTATGCAAGGGAGCCTAAGTCGTGAGCACTCCCAACGGGCTATCACCCAAAGGATTCTGGACAACCAAAGATGTCAGAATAATCTCAGAGCATTGGGGTCACAAAGACCACAAGGACATTGCATTACTCCTCAAGAGAACTCCAAACGCATTGCTCATCAAGGCTCAAGAGCTTGGTCTCGTATCCACTCGTCAGCACACTCGATCCATAGACAACCAAGACATCAAGAGGCTTCTCCTCAAGGGTCTCACCTCCCTAGAAATCTCAGTATACCTTGGGTGTACAAAGCGAAGGATTAATCAGATCATCACTGATGACATTCCCGAATACAAACCACTGCGAGATGCTATCGGTCAACTCCGAAGGAAGAGAGGCAAGTTCTAGTGTATGCCACCCAGTCATGGCTGTACCCAGACATGTACTTAGTCTCACCATTTCATATTTGCTCAGTCGTCAACGAGACTCAACACTGGAGATCACCAACCATTGTGCGAACCGAGTGGGTCTCCATACCAAACGATAACCCAGTCATCCAAAAGAACTGGTACTCGCTCCACTCTGGCGTATTCATAGGCGATGAAGAGACGGGCCGAATTATTGTACGCAATCGCAAGTGGCGGTTCATTGAACTCCAGCCAGCACATCCCAGTCAGTCTCATTGCAACGTAGGCTGGAGCCGTAACCAAGACAAAGTAGGATGGGCAGGATTCAAGAATCCGTGTCCTACCTCCAGTTCGAGACGCACGTTCACCATTGGAGACCTGCACTATCCGAACACATTTAAGGCAGGAACAATCACCAAACTCCAAGAGGCAAAAGACTCAGCCATTCGCTACGCGATAGACATTAACAGTCCGATCCCCTCAGAACTCCCAGAAGCAAACGATCCATTACCCATTACATTTATACCCCCAGCTCCACCCATACTTACTCAGGAAACAATCAATGCCATCAATGAAAGGAATGAAACAGAAGGGCGACAATTTTGAACGTGAACTTGCGGCTCATCTAAACGCGGAGTGTTACCCAACTACCCAGTCAGCTTATCGTGCTCCTCTATCTGGCGGTGGTAATGTAATGACATCTGGTGGAGCCGATTTGGTAGGTACACCTGACCTATTCGTGGAGGCCAAGCGAGTAGAGAAGTGCAACTTCAAAGAAGCCATCAGGCAAGCCGAAAGGAATGCAAAGGATACTAAATCCCCTGAGACTCCCATCGTCATCAACCGAATGAACAACATGAAAACAACGGACGCATATTGCGTCCTAAGACTTGGCCCATTCCTAAAATATTACAACGCTTGGTTGCGTGAGAACGGCTACAAATAACAGGCAAAAAAATAGGGAGCCTCGGCTCCCCTTAAATTACTGCATCATGTCTTGCCATGGTATTCCGAGTTCATCAAGCAATGCTGCCCATGCCTCTCGTCTCTCGTCATGATCATCGATATTAATTATATCGTCAGCCGACTTAACAATCTCCATAGCAATGGTGTTCATGATCACACCAAATTTAACGCTTCTTCCTCTTACTAATTCTTCTAATTTTTTGTTCACTTTAATTCCCTAGCCTCTGACCACTGGATCACCAGTGATCAATAAGATTTGTGTTTAACTTCCCTCCTAAATTTTCCATACACAAATCTTTTGGTGGCCCTTGGGGAGATGTGGATGTTGAGTTGCACCCTATTGAAAGAAATAGAATTTTTCCTTCAAGTAGACCCCATTTCGGCCAACAGTCTTTGTCGTTGTCAGTATGTATTACCCACCAACACCAGCAAGACTGCGTGTGCCAATACATAGATCGACTTCTGTTGTTGTTTAAATTGCAAACTAACATGCAATCTCCTTTACAAATATTAGATATATATTTTATACATAATCTTTTATAACACGCTAAACTGTTCCTTACAATGTGCCTTGCACTAAGAATGCAATATTAAAACATCATCGTATGTACCATCTTAGTCATGTCACTCCGATCTGTAATGATTACTTTCTGACTCCATCGATTTGGGGATAGATAGCAGTTTACAACTGCTCCAAATCTCTGTAGCCTACGCCCTCGTTGACTATCAAACATCAATAGACAACAAAGCGGGAATAGCTCAGTTGGTAGAGCACGACCTTGCCAAGGTCGGGGTCGGGAGTTCAAGTCTCCTTTCCCGCTCCAGTGTTCCATGTAGTGTGGACACGCTACGCTTCTCACTCAAGCCCTCTGACTAACATTTCAGCATCCTTCACACCACCATGAAAATAATTATCAGTGGTAGTTTGCACCTTACTGTGTCCCATGAACTGGCTCAACATCATTGGATTACAACTGCTATTGTTACCAGCATTCGTACCAAACGTATGACGAAAAGCATACAGTGAAACACCAGCCTTAACTCCGAACTCATACCCAGCCGCCAAGGTTGCAGTCTTCAAACGATAGGCTACTGCCTTCGTTGAATCCTCGTAATCTGCCCAACATGTTTCGCTATCAAACTTGAAAACATGCTCATCACGCTTACAAGAACTTAGCTTGGATAGCTCATCGAACACTACCTCAATTGCAGAGGAGAAGGGTATCGTTCTTGCCTTCGCCTGACCATTCTTTCCCTTGTAAGATTGAATGGTAAAAGTCTTACCTCTGCGGTCAACATCACGCCATTGAAGATTGATCAACTCCTTCGGTCTGGCTCCTGACCAAGCAAGTACAACGAAATACCTTCGAGCATAATCATCCATAAAGCTCATGATTTTATCTCGATCATCATTGTACAAATATAACTTTCTGGCTGGACTATCTTGCCCTATAGTGGGCATTCGTATGAGTGGTAAAGACTTGCTCTTACACCCATAATTAATGATAGCTTTCAGCACAGTGTTGTATCGCTTGATGGTAGCTGGAGACAACCCTCGCTCCAGCATACTTCGTTCCCATTCCAAGACCGCTGCTTCATTGACACTGGAGACACTTACTCGTCCCCAGTAATCAGCAACATGCTTAACCTTGTTGAGACTCTCCTTCGCAACTCCCTTCTCGTAGTAAAGCTCTAGCAGAACATCCACTGTTAACTCACTACCCTTCACAAAAGCATGACCACCATTGTTCATGATGTCAGACTCAAGTTTTCCCAACGCCTTACTTGCAACTGACTCATCCTCAGTGAGGTTAATCTTTAGACTGCTCCTCACTGGTACTCCGAATGCGTCCTCGCCTCTGGCGTAATATTTTCCTCTATACTTTTCCAGCCTTAACTTTATCTCTGTTTTCATAGGTATCTTCCTTACTCTTCACATACAAATGTAAGTAAGGGTCTATCCTTCCCGAATCATAAGTAGCTGCCCAGTTCTTAGGCAAGCCACCACTCCACTCCATATACTCAGCGTCAGTCGCTGACTCAAGAATAGGTAACAAGCGTCCACTTATCACATCCTTATCATCAGTCGCCATCTTCGTCCACAACGCCTTCAGATGGAGCCTAGCAGTATTGCGGGAGCAACTCATGCGCCTCGCCATGTCTGCCATATTCATCCCACTAAACAGCCACATCTGCATCGCTGCATGCTGCTTACTGGTCATTACTGCGAGAACACTGCCATCAGTCAACGATGCGATCTGCTGCCGAGGGGTGACACTAGGTGTACCCATAGCAAATCTTATGATTGATTTTAGCTCTTCCATTTGCCCTAACAGCTCAGTCCTGAGTGCCGTTATCTCGTTTGAAAGTTCCTCATTTGTACTCATCGTGCTTCTCCTTGTTAATCTTATGTGTCTCAGAATAGAGACACTCCCGTAGTATATCCATCTTATTGAAGATTACAATTGATATTTGTAATCATTCATCACATACCTCCTCTTCATCTAACCAAGCTGGATGTCGATCACCCATCGTGTGCAACTTAACTTCCGATTTAACATATCCCCTGTAAGCCTCAATCACATTAGGTATCGATGGCTCACAGTCCTTGAACTCTTTAGGCACGCACCTTGGAGGGATGGTTCTGATCTGCGGAGTGATGCCGTACTCTGTATTAATGTAGTCTGAAAAGCTGCCGATCTCATCACTCACAGTGTACCCACGCTTGTTAACTTCCCTCACCAAACTAGCCAGATACTTGACTGTCCATAACCAATTACCTTTCGACTTCTTTACCCACTTAACCCATGAATGCTTTGGGTCGTGGCAAATAAACATAGCTTCTTCGCCTTCCCAGTGAGACGCACCTTCGCTCACCAATTCAACCGCATCAAACAACCTTCGTTCCCACACATCATCTGGCACAGACTTAGCAACAACTCTTGGACTCTCATCGATCATGTATATATTCATCAACAACTCCCTTAACCTTTAACCAATCACACTTACGAATCTTCTTGCGCTTCACTATCTTCGCAATCGCTACCCAATCCCTCATGCTCAAGGCAGCACCCTTGGGTGCTAACCCGAACCACTCCGATCTAATCGTCAACCTAACTTGCTTTGCGGGCATGTCCACCATCCCAGTGACCACCGATAAGCACATTACTAATACGATCAATCAACTCTTTCTCAAGGTCACTCGTATCGCTTACGACTGTGTTCCAGCGGTAGAATCTTTCCACTGCATTAGTCTGTATGCCTACTCCAAACACCTCAACACCCTTGGACTCAAGGTTATCTATCACTGCCTTCAAGTCAGCACCCATCTGATCACGTCTCATCTCATCATCCTCTGGCATGCCATCACTCATCACCATTAAGATTTTACGCTTCTCCTTGCGATGCAACATCTGCTCTCCCAACTTCTTGACCGATGCACCATCGATGTTGTGGTAGCTACCTAGCCGATAGAAACTATCAATCATTCCTCCGATAACTGAACGGCAACGATGCAATGGCTGCTCAAACTTCTTGTACTCAAGCAGGAGTATCGGACTTATGCTGGAGTAAGTAGCACCTGCGGCAGTGTCCTCTCGAAATTGTTTGTGCCATTTGATTGGAATCTTCTTGGTCTTAAACCCTTGGATGCTCAACTTAACTTGTGTTGGCTCCAATGCTTCTGCCAAAGCAATCACTGCTTTCTGCGCCATCCAGATGCGCTTCTTGTGCCTCATGCTGCCACTGTGATCAACAGCAATCATCACAGCAATATCAAGGTCATCGCCAACATCCCTAGATTTATACACACTCTCACTGCCAGTGTAAGCACCAACCAAACGTCTGCTATCTAAGCGTCCCTTCGTCTGGCCTCCATGCCAGCCACGCTGCACCTTGCTCATTAACTTTCTCTCCAGCTTCCTGCGGATCACATTGATCTG
>JGI20157J14317_10002949_pt1 | contig 13998 bp, 14 predicted proteins | sample COG_07_FD_14317 | JGI IMG/M metagenome (IMG submission 14317)
CGGGCGGCCGGGGTAGCCTCTTTTCTTTTACGCAAGGGGTGGCAGGATGTTCGCTGTGCATTGGGTTCCCCTCTTTCCCTTAGGAAGGTTGTGCCAGTTTGATCGATGAAAGAACGCAGGAAAGAAGCTGAAATCCCCAACCCCGAATTCCTCTCATTCGCTGCAGAATGTTTGCGGGCATTGGCTCACCCGATCCGGCTCAAAATACTTTTTCTTTTGCAAGCGAACCGTTTGACCGTGGGTGAGCTTGCAAAGAAATGTGATATATTAAGTCATGTTGCTTCCGAGCATTTGCGGTTGATGCAACGCTGCGGGATGCTCTCGGTCGAAAAAGAAGGGCAACGTACTTACTACCAGATTTGCGAGAATCATGTGCATGCCATCCTTGATTGCATGCGTTCGAAATTTTCAGAAACCACAATTTCCAACTGATAATAAAATTACTATGAAAAACCTCTCCGTAACTGAATCCTTTAAACAACGCCAAGCGAAACAAACCATTTGCTTTATTGATGTCCGTACACCCGCGGAGTACGGTTCTGCTCATGCCGAGAATGCACTCAATCATCCCATGGAATCGTTGGATTTGAATCATTTACCATTTTCCCAAAGCGAGGAGGTTCATGTCATCTGTCAATCGGGTGGTCGTTCGATGAAAGTATGTCAGCAGCTGGAAGCGGCAGGTTTTGAGAATGTGGTAAATGTGGAGGGAGGAACCTCGGCCTGGTTGGATGCCAACCTACCTGCTGTCAGGGGGAAGAAGGCGATGTCATTGGAAAGACAGGTCCGCATTGCTGCTGGTTCCCTAGTGGTGATTGGGGCCGCTCTTGGTCAATTTGTTGATCCAGCTTGGTTTGGGCTTTCCGCATTTGTGGGAGCTGGTCTGGTATTTGCCGGAGTTACCGATACCTGTGGAATGGGCATGCTGATTGCCAGGATGCCCTGGAATCGGGCATAAAGAACTTACCAGACTTCGACCGGTCCCTTAGGCACAGCGATCTTTTTTCGCTGTTTTGCCTGATGCTCGTCCTCTTCCTGCATGAAACTGGCCACCATGGGGGGCAACTGGTAGCGGGGTAAGAGCTCACCGTTTTCATCCAAAAATGGTTTTCTCCATTCCAGGTAGTCAGCTATCGCATTTTCAAAATCCATCCGTGAGCTGATTCTGACCATGGCGAGGTTGAATGGTTTTACCGGACCGAAACGCTTGGCATACCAAGGGGCTACTTTACGAAATTGCAGAGAACCCCGTTCCTCTCCAAACACTTCAATCATTAGGTCATAGTGCCTGCGGAGCACTCGGATGCGCTCCTCAAAGGTTGGCTCGGATGGCAATTCTCCAGTTTGTAAATACTGTTGAGTATGCAGGAAAATCCATGGATTATAAAAAGCACCCCGTCCAGCGGATACTCCCTGACAACCGGTTTTTTCGATCATGTGTGCAGCCGCCTCGGGTGTGGTCACATCCCCATTGCCGATGACCGGAATCTTTTCTACCGATTCAACGACTTTTCGGATCCCCTCCAGGTTAACCGATCCATCAAAGCCCTGTGCCCGGGTGCGACCGTGCACAAAAACTGCAGCCACTCCCGCATCCTCGAGTGCCCGGGCTAGGTCGGGAGCGGTGAGGTTTTGATGATCCCAACCTAAGCGCATCTTGGCGGTGATGGGTACATCCACCGCGTCTACCATTGCCCGGATCAATTCCTGGGTTTTGGAGAGTTCAGTCATCATGCTTGCCCCACCGCCAGTTTTAGTAACCTTGGGAACCGGGCATCCCATATTCACATCAATCGAGTCGACTCCTTTTTCCACCAAAATNATNGCAGCGTCCCGCATCTCTTCNTTCACTCCNCCAAACAACTGAACGGACAACGGACTGTCCTGCTCATTGCTTTCGATCAATTTTANNGCCTTNGNGTTTTGNTCGATGAGGGAGCGGGCATTGACCAGATCGGTGGTGCATAAATCCACTCCACCAATCTCGCGTATAACCAGCCTAAAGGGTAGGTTGGTATAACCTGCCAATGGGGAGAGAAATAGGTTCGATTTTAACTGGAGTGACCCAAGAGAGAAGATCATCTAATCAAAATAAAATTAAAGGAATAAAGTGACAACAGAAGACATGATTGCCTTCTTAACCCGCTGATATTTTTGACAGTTTGCGGTCAGTCACAAATGTGCCAAAAGGAATCAATGTGGCCACAAACAGATAGATTCCAAACAGCAGATTCCATTTATTTACCCTCATCTGCACAGCAAGTAAAAGGCAATAGGCAATAAAAAGGACTCCATGTGCCATGCCCACAATTTTGACTGCCATGGGCATTTCAAAGAAATATTTCATGGGCATGGCTACCCCAAGAAGAAGCAAGTAAGAAACGCCTTCGATATTACCAAGTATCCGGAGTGTTCGTATTGAAAGTGAAATCATGTTTTTTGATAGCTAAAGAGACGGATAGTTAAAACAAGGGCAAGCAGGATTGCTGAGGATATACCGGTACTTACCGGCATGGAAAAATTGGCAAATTGAGAGGCTTCAGAAAGGAGGCTGGGTGATACATAAGTAATCAACTGAGGGAAAAAAGTAAGGGGGGATAGGGCGGAAAGATAGAGCATGAACTGGGAATTTCCAAGCAAGTCGTCCACTGCCAGTACCAGGCAGGCGAGTACGGGAGTAAGCCAAAGCAGGCCAACATAGCCCCAGAATCCCAGGTTAAACCATTGCTCCCGGGCGGCACGAAGGGATAGGGAGGTGCACAGAAATAATAGGCTTGGAAGAAAAACCGTATTCAGGGATGAGGAGACAGAATTGACCTGCTCGGATGAGACGGCGAGAAAGTGAAGGCATGCAAAGGCTAAAGAAACGATCAAAGAGAGAATAATCGCAAAAATTCCACCCGGAGACTCGTCTGCAAGGGGAGGAATGCGATGAATGCCCAATTTTTCTTTCCGCTGGATTCCTTTGAGCCTGCGATGCGGGTTGGGGCAGCATACATTGATGAGTAAAAGCACGGCGGCAAGATTGAGCAGGAAGAAGATCGCCTGCACCACGATCATTGCAATGGCTGGTTGAGCATCGTGTTTCAGTTGATTGGGCAGTCCGGTTTTGGCCGGATCAAGTTGCAGGGCATGACCGAGCAGGCCACTGGCCTCGCCCAATGAGAAAAATGGCCAGAGTGAGCCGAGGAGTAAAAACTGTAGGATTACGAATAAACCGAGGCCCAATGGCTTGGANAGTGCGGGCAGAGAATCCAGCCTCCATTTACGATATGCGGTAAACAAAAGACCGAGCAAGATCATCCCCTGCATCGCNAAAGTAAACAGTGGTGGGCGATACCTGAATGGTGAAAAAGGGAACTTCCTGCCAAAAGGCAACTGCCTGTCCTTCAAACCTTCCCAGTTTTTCCGTGCCTTCTGCCAATAAATGAGGAAGGATTTTGCCAAAATAGGTAGGAATGATGGTGAGAAAAGAAAGAAAGGAAATACCTGCCTGCCCTAAGACAGGGAGAAACACGTAAAGGCCAAGCACCGCCAAACGGGCAACCCAGGATGCCGCCCTTGGTCTGGCTACCACCATGCCAATTACATGTGCGGTCAAGTGGTAAAGCAGAACAGAGCAGAAAAAAACAGCATACAGTTGGGCAAGGTTAAGCGGGGGAATTTCTCCGACCACCATGCAATGTAATAAAAAGGGCAGGGTGATGAGAAACATAAGATATTCCCTTGAGGGCAGACCAAACAAGTAGCCGGTGATCTTGGATAGGGGACTCATGGGAGTCATTCTCTGGTAGTCGAGCAAGCCACTTTCTTTTTCCTCCGCGGTTCCTGATGCCACCCTGCCCGTACCCAGAAACATTAAATAAAAGCCCTGCAGAATTAATAACACGGTAAAGGCTTCCCGTGCCCCGTTTAAGGGAATGGATAAAAGTTCGTCCTTGCCTGAGCTTGAAACAGCAGCTGGCACCCAGGTTTGCATGCCGTCCAAAAAAGCGGCGAGATAGAGAGTGGAGCAAAGAATCAGGGAGAGCAGCCCTGATGCGATCAGGTTCTTGATTCGCAATCTTTCGCGTATCCCACGAATGATCAGTGGATTCATTCTGCCTGCTTTTCCACGGTTGGTTGAGATTCGATTTGGAGAAATAAATCTTCCACGCTTGGTCTATGGCAGATGAATCCGGCAACGGGTAACCCTGCGTTTACCAGTTGAGCAAGGACTTCAGTGGCTTCTTTTTCTCCTCCATTCATCGAGGCACGAAACCGGGTGCCCTCAGTGCCCGTTTCTTTGAATTCTGAAAGAATGGAAATTTGATCAATGACTTTGAGAAGATTCGGAACTGCCCGGGAAAGATGAATTTTTAATAAACAGTTCTGTCTGTTTGACCGGGTAATTTCATCGATAGTTCCGCACAAAGCCATTTTCCCTGCTTTCATGAATCCCAGAGTATCACAGGTATCCTCAATTTCCGAAAGCACATGGGAAGAGAGAAGGATGGTTTTTCCATTACCAGCCAATTTTTTTAAAATATTGCGTAAATCGATACGAGATTTTGGATCAAGATTAGCGGCGGGTTCATCCAGTAATAAAACGGCTGGGTCATGCACCAAAGTTTTGGCGAGCAATGCCCGTTGACGCATTCCGCGTGACAAGGTTCTGCATGGTGCATTCATTTGTTCTTTTAAGCCGGTGGCATGGAGACTTTGTAGGACACTGGCTTTACGATGCTCACCCACCAGTCCGTATGCATGGGCGAAAAGATCGCAGAATTCCCAGATTTTTAAATCCTCATAAACGGGCGGAAAATCGGGCATATAACCAAGCAATTTGCGGGCTTTTTCCGGTTGGTGAAGGGCTGAAATTTCCTTGACCCAAATATCCCCGTAGGTTGGTTCGAGTAAGGTGGCAATTGCTTTGATCGCACTTGTCTTGCCGGCACCATTCGGTCCGATCAGCCCAAAGATTGACCCAGGTTTTACTGAGAAGCACAATTGATCGACTGCGACCAGATCGCCGTAGTGTATTTTAAGATCGCGTACCTCTATCATTTACCAATTTAGAATAGGCTTCATCCCGAAGGAAATTTCCCGATCGGTCAACTTTTCCTTGAACCAATTTACATTCATGGGATGATTGAATTTTTAAGCAATGAAACCTTTTCTCTATTTCTTCACTCCGTTTTTTTTAACCTTCACTCTCTGGAGTGAACAATCCCTTTTTAACGGGAAGACTTTGGAAGGTTGGGATGGCAACCCTCTGCATTGGCTTGTGGAAGATGGGGCGATTGTTGGCCTAAATACGAAGGAGAACCCAACCAAAGGGAATACATTTCTCATTTGGAAGGGAGGAATGTTAAAAGACTTCGATCTTACCCTTGAGTGTAAGATAGATTCTGGAAATAGTGGCATCCAATACCGTAGTTTTATTAAACCAGGTGAACATGATGGTTGGAGAATTGGCGGTTATCAGGCGGATTTTGAATCCGGAGATAATTATTCAGGTATTTGCTACGGGGAAGCCTTTCGGGGAATATTGAGTTTGCGTGGTGACCGTACCACGCTCAGCCGGGATGAATCAGGCAAACTTGTCAAATCAGTCGAGAAAATCGGTGAAACTGCCAAGTTGGGACTGGCAATTAAAAAGAAAGAATGGAACACCTACCGCATAGTTGCTGAAGGATATCGTTTCGAACACTTTATAAACGATCAGAAAATGTGCGAATTAATCGATGAGGACGAAAAGGAAAGGCGATCCGAAGGGTTGCTGGCATTTCAGGTGCATGCTGGTCCACCGATGAAAGTCTATTTCCGAAATATTACTCTGAAAGAATAAGCATTAGTGGGTATGTTTTCAGAATTTGTGACTTGTTGGTTGGTAATGTATTCTAGTCAATAGTTGTGCCCCTCTCACCCTCTGCTAAAAACCCTAAAATCATAATCGCAGGAGGGACGGGCTTTCTCGGTCAACTGCTTAGCCAATCCTTTTTGAAGGATGGTTATGATGTGGTTCTGTTATCCAGAAATCGTTTATCTAATTCAAAATATGGAAGAACTGTTCTTTGGGATGCGAAAACAATTGATGAATGGAGCGCTGAGGTAGAAGGGGCGAGGGCTCTGATAAACCTAACCGGGCGATCGATTGATTGTAGGCACACTTCTTCCAATCGCAGGAAAATTCTGGATTCCAGGATTCATTCTACCCGCATATTGGGCGACGCAATCATGTCCTGCGAGGTTCCTCCCCCAGTTTGGTTTAATGCAAGTTCTATGGCATTATATGGGCAGTGTTTTGGATCTGAGCCTGCCCATGATGAGAATGCACCAATCCAGCAAGATAGTTTTTTAGAAGAGGTAACCGTGGCATGGGAAAATGAATTCTTTAAATTTAAAAGAGAAAGTGTCCGCCAAGTTGCTTTGCGTATAAGTTTCATTCTTGGTCATAAAAGTGGTGCATTTCCATTACTTCGCACCTTTGCAAAGTGGGGACTGGGTGGTAAGCAGGGAAACGGAGACCAGTGGATGAGCTGGTTGCACCAAGATGATTGGGTTGGTATCATCCGCTTTTTATTAAAGTTGGATGATTTCAATGGAACAATCAATCTGAGTTCGCCCAATCCAATTCAAAATAAGGAATTCATGAGAACCTTACGAAGTTTTTTAGCCCCATTAGGAATAGGTCTGCCTGCACCGGTGTTAGCGGTTAGACTAGGATGTGTGTTACTTGGAACAGCTCCTGAACTTGCTCTGCAAAGTCGAAAAGTGATTTCTAGTAAATTAAGAGAGCTCAATTACGAGTTTAAATACCCTCAATTATGCGATGCATTCAGAAATCTGTGTGATTAATTTTGGACCTGCTTTTGAAGTTGAGAAAAGAAATGCCAAAACTTTTTAATATACGTTTTTGGTCTTTGATTTCAGCCTTCCTCTTTTTTGTCGAAGTTCGGCAATTACATTCAGTTGTGAGGGAAGCGGATGTTGTTATCTATGGAGGAACCGCTGCGGCGATTAGTGCTGCGGTTCAGGTAAAAAGAATGGGGAAGTCTGTTATCCTTGTTTGTCCAGAAAGCAGACTTGGTGGTATGACCAGTAACGGCCTGAGCTTGGCGGATAGGCATAAAAAAGAATCTGTAGGAGGAATCGCCCGGGAGTTTTATCATCGTGTTTGGAGGTATTATCAAAGTCCTGATGTATGGAAATGGCAAAAGTCTGAAGACTTTGGGAATCGTGGTCAGGGGAATCCCTCCGTGGATGGAGAGCTAAGGACAATGTGGGTTTTTGAGCCTAAGGTTGCGGTAGAAATTTTTGAATCCTGGATTGTTGAACATGAAATTGAGGTTTTCCGGAATGAATGGCTTGATCGGTTCAATGGCGTAGAAATGCTCGACCAAAAGATTATTTCTATCACCTGCCTATCGGGCAATATCTACCAAGGAAAGGTTTTCCTCGATTGCAGTTATGAGGGAGATTTGATGGCTGCTTGCGGAATTAGTTATGTCGTGGGAAGGGAGGGGAATGATCTTTATGGAGAAACACTAAACGGTGTGCAGGTATCGAAAGCACAAAAGAACCAATTTCTTAACCGCATTGATCCTTATGTAATAGCAGGTAAGCCCCAAAGCGGATTGCTCCCCCGAATTGGTTTCTGGGAACAGGTTAAGGATGGTACGGGGGATCAAAAAATACAGACCTATAATTTTCGTTTATGTTTAACCAATGCGGAGGAAAATCGAGAGCCTTTCCCAAAACCTTTAACATATGACTCAAAGCAATATGAAGTTCTTCTTAGAACTTTGAACCGTGGATCGAGAAATACCTTTGTTCATTTCGATCCAATACCGAATGCTAAAGTGGAAACCAAAAACCATGGTTCATTTAGTATTAATAATATTGGCATGAACTACGGGTATCCAGAAGGCTCCTATGAGGAGCGGGATGTTATCATTAAGGAACACGAAAATTATTTAAAAGGATTTTTCTATTTTTTAACTCAAGACCCTAGCGTGCCAGCAGAAGTTCGTGGTGTTATGGAGAATTGGGGGTTGGCGAGAGATGAATTTACCAATAGTGGAAATTGGCCAGAACAATTGTTTGTGCGCGAAGCAAGAAGAATGTTGGGTCAATTCGTAACAACAGAAAAGGAAATTAGTGGCTTTCGGAAAACGAGAAAATCTATTGGCATGGGTTCTTACATTCTGGATTCAAGTAATGTTCAACGCTATGTGATTACCGATGAGAATGAAAATGCTTATATCTTAAACGAGGGAAGTTTTCAGATTGAACTCAAGGATCCAGGCCAAATCTCTTATGAATCCATAGTGCCTAGAAGGGAGGAGTGTGCAAACCTACTTGTGCCCGTATGCTCCTCCGTTTCCCATGTTGTTTCTAACTCAGTCCGCACTGAACCATCATTGATGATTGCCGGTCAATCTGCTGGACTTGCTGCTGTCCTTGCGGTTGAAAAAGAAATCTCAGTTCAAGATATTTCTTATTCTACTTTGCGTAAGCAACTTGTGGAGCAAGGTCAGGTCCTAGGTATCGATACATTAAATAGAATTAGCAGAGGGGAGGGGGTTCCGACCGATAGTCTTGGTGGCGTAGTGGTCGATGGTTCAACTGTTGAGTTGGTAGGTGAGTGGGTAGAAAGCACATCATTGCGGCCTTTCGTTGGAGATTCATACTTTCATGATGGAAATGGAGGCAAAGGAATGAGGTCGGCAAAGTTCCCCTTTGTTGCACCAAAGAACGGCCTACATGAAATAAAAGTTTCCTTTTCTTCCTTCGGCAACCGAGCAGGCAATTTAAAATATAATGTGAAACACGATGGTGGATTGACCAAGGTATTGGTGGATCAAAGAAAACCTCAACCAATTGATCATCTTTGGTTTTCCCTTGGTTCTTTTAACTTCAGCAAGGGCGAGCAATATCATGTTAGCCTGAACAATGAAAATACCGAGGGTTATGTGGTTGTTGATGCCATACAGGTAATTGGGTTATCATCAACCTCTGACAATGACTAAAGTACCACTTCTAAGCGTTGTTTTTATTGAGAAGTTCCCCTCTCAGCCTTGAAGATGAATAGAAGGTCATTTCTTACAAAGGTCAGCGGCTCATTCCCCCTGCTATATTTTCCTACGCCTAATGCATTCTCCGCAAACGATCGTTTGCAAATTGGTGCAATTGGGGTTGGGGGTAAAGGGGGGAGCGATTTGCAACAATTAGCTCGTCATGGAGAACTTGTAGCGGCATGCGATGTATCAACCAAAAAACTAGATTATGCCCTGAGAGACTTTCCTTTTGCTGCTAAATTTTCAGATTATCGAGAAATGATCTCTCACATGGGAGAAAAAATTGATGTTCTGAGCATAGCGACTCCAGACCATACTCATGCCCATGCGGCACAACTGGCTTTAAGTCGAGGCATCCATCTTTTTGTGCAAGCCCCTTTGGCACACACCGTTTGGGAGGCTCGGCAACTTCTTCAAAGTGTGAAAACTGAAAAAGTTTGCACTCAAGTGGGTTTGCAGGGCTGTGCGTCTGATAACTTTCGACTAGCTGTTGAGTATTTACAGGCTGGTAAGCTTGGGAATATTGAGGAAATACATGTTTGGACGAATCGGCCAGTTTGGCCCCAATCGCCTGATGTGGTAAAACGACCGACCGAATTAACTGCTGTACCTGATGGATTTAATTGGGATGCATTTCTTGGGCCTGCTGAAGAAAGACCCTATAGTCATGTTTACCAACCTTACAACTGGAGAGGATGGCGTGCTTTTGGGAGTGGTGCGTTGGGAGATGTTGGTGTTCACCTATTAAATCTTCCAGTTCTGGGTTGTTCTTTGTCCGGCCTCAAGAAAGTATCCAGCTTATTAGTTGGCCCTGTAAATGAGGAAACATATCAGGCTTGGGCTACTGTAAAATATGAATTCGCCAATGTGGGTAAACAGCCAGATATACCTTTATTTTGGTATGAAGGAAGGCTGGGTCATATTGACAAAAGTCTTCTTGGGATGGAAAATCTTCCACCACGCGATTTTTTTCTTGGCCGCCCAACGGCACCCAATGGCTGCTTAATACGTGGGGCGAAGGGCACCCTTATGTCCCCTTCAATATTTGGAACTAAATGGGAAGTTCACTTGGGTAAGAAATGGTTACCTTTAGAAAAGCTAGAACTTTCAAATCCAATACTAGCAAGAAATAACCGTGGTGACTCTGGCATGAAGGAGGAATTAGTTACTGCCATACGGTCTGGTAAAACGGAGAAGGCTATGGCAAATTTTGAAAGCAGTTACAAAGTAAATGAAATTGCTATCCTTGGAAATGTTGCCCTGCTCGCTGGCGGCAGTTTTGAGTGGGATTCCTCTTTGTGCAGGTCAAACCGGTCAGATGTAAATGACTTGCTTACAAAAACTTACCGAAAGGGTTGGTCAGTTCAGTCAGGCTAAATTGAATCAATCGAATATGGCTTACAGATACATGCTGTCATAAATATCAGCAATCTTACGAATGGCAGAGGCATAGGCTGCGGTTCTTCGGTCATGTATTTTAGGATTTGAGTCATGCATTTCCTTAATCTCCTGATAAGCTTCGCACATGGTGTCTTCGAGTCCAGACCGAACCAATGTAATCTCATCGGGTCCTTTCATAAGTTCCATTTTGGCAACTTCATCTAGAGGTTTATCAATCCCGGACTCGATTAGTTTAATAATTTTAGCACCCTGAGCTTCGATAAATCTTCGATCCATTCTACCAAATCGTACATGAGATAGGTTTTTTAACCATTCAAAGTAAGAAACAGTAACCCCTCCAGCGTTAAGGTAGCTATCGGGGATAATAAAAACTCCCTTTTTAAGCAAAATTTTGTCAGCATCAAAAGTTACAGGGCCGTTGGCCGCTTCAGCAATTAACTTTGCTTGAATTCGATCAGCGTTTGATTTTGAAATCACTCCTTCCATCGCAGCGGGAATTAAAATATCACAGGGTAACTCAAGTGCTTTGTTTCCGTCCTTTATAAAAGTGCCGGCAGTGCATCCTTCCAATTTCCCATGTTCCATCTTGTGCTGATAAATTAATTCAACATTAAGACCTTTCTCATTAAATAGGGCACCATCCCGCTCAATGATTGCAGTAATGATAGCCCCATCTTCTTCCTCCAGAAATTTCGCGGCATGGTAGCCAACATTACCAAGCCCCTGAATGATAATGTGCTTTCCCTCCAAGTTGCCGGATAGGTTTGCATTTTTGACATCATCCTTATGACGAAAAAACTCTTGAATGCCATATTGAACTCCCCTACCTGTCGCTTCGATGCGTCCTTGAACGCCACCGAAATGAACGGGTTTTCCAGTCACACAGGCACGGGCATTGATTTCGTTAGGGTGCAACTTTTGGTACTCATCCGCAATCCATGACATCATCCGCTGCCCCGTCCCCATATCAGGAGCGGGCACATTTACGCCTGGGCCGAGTAACCCCCTTTTGTCAAGTTCCTGTGCAAAGCGGCGAGTAATATGCTCCAATTCCTCGAGGGAATATTTCTTGGGGTCAATGCAAAGAGCACCCTTAGAGCCTGCGAATGGCACATTTACGATTGAACACTTGTAGGTCATGAGAGCGGCCAGTGCCTCAACCTCTTGTTGATCCGCAAATGGAGCATAACGGATTCCTCCCTTCGCAGGAAGAATATGTTCGCTATGAGTTGCTCGCCATCCTGTAAAAATTTCGTAACCCCCTTGGAGCTCAACCCCAAACTTCATTTCACACACAGCATTACAAGTGCGGATTTGATGTGCTAAACCATTGGGCAGATTGAGGGCATCTGCAGCTAAATCAAAACTTGCGTTTACACTATCGAGAAAGGACAAGTCACCACTTTGCATTGAAGGTCCTTAACAGCAGATAATTGGTCACACAAATTAAATGTGCGAATTACACGCTTAAACTTAGATGACTGGAAAGGTAGTTTTTGGCCTTTCCAGGATTCTTGAGATAAAACTCAAGAATCGTACTACTCTTTGGGTCGTGCTTCGTTTACTTTGAGAGGACGACCTCCCATATCAGATCCGTTTAGAGCTTCAATAGCTTTGGATGCATCTGAATTATCGTTCATGGTAACAAAGCCAAAGCCTTTTGATCGACCTGATGGCCGTTCCACAATGACGGATGCACGGTCAACCGTTCCAAATTCTTTAAACATATCAGCAAGGTCTTGATCATTCACTGACCAAGGTAGGTTTCCCACATAGATTTCCATAATATTTTGTCTTTTATTGATAACTTGAAGCCCACGAGACTGATTTGGGTTACTCGAGTCTTCGGGTACTTCCAAACGCCGAGGCGTGTATAATCCACATAGACTGCACGGCAGTTTCAAATAGTGCAATAGCAAATACGAATTCAATCATGATTGGATTTTAGCATTCGTCTTCACCCAAAATTTAACTACGCTAATCGACATGGTTCAAATCAAAGAAATTGTTGAAGCCAACGAGCATGAGTTACAGCGAGTGAACAATTTGATTCCACAACTATCTGAGTCTGCAGATATTTTGTCTTTTGATGACTTTACTAGGATTGTGAACTCACCTAGCACCCACATCTACTTGGCTGAAGAAAATACCCAAATCCTTGGCATGTTGTCCTTAGTTATATTTCCTATCCCAACAGGAATAAGAGCGTGGGTTGAAGATGTGGTTGTCCAGCAAGAAGCCAGGGGGATGGGGATTGGTCGGTTGCTCACCTTGCATGCCATTTCCGAGTCAAAAAGATTAGGGGCAAGCAAAGTGGACCTTACTTCCAGACCAGGTCGTGAAGCCGCCAACAAGTTATATCAATCCGTTGGGTTTCAAAAGAGGCAAACTAATGTTTACCGTTACAGCCACGACCATTAATTTCTTGATTAATTCATCTCATCTTATTTACGGAAATTCTAAGATTTAAAATTTCCTTCTTAGGAAACTTGGATCATGGTTGTATGTAATTTGCATCAAATATCCATTCCCAATAATTAGACTAAGAAGAAGGAATTGGATAATAAGATTTCAGCTTTGATCGTGCTTACAAACATTGTTGCCGCTTCGAATGTTTTAAGATCTCAATTCGCTAAATTGGCTTGAGCGAAGGCCTGGTAGGAAAAAATTCTAATATTTGTCCAAATTTCATCTAGCTTGGATATCTAGATTTAGAGTTTCGATTTTAATTATTAACGCCTAAAGAAAGATTCTATCATGATGAAATTTAATGATTTTCAAAAATACATGGTTACTTTGCACATTCCATATGAAAAGTATTTCGAACTAATCTATGAAACTAAATATTTACTTGAAGCACGTCTTAAAACTGGCCGAATCTTTGAAGCCCAAAAATTTTTCTACGGATGCAATCGAAGGTCAGTCGTTGCTAAGGCAGTCCAGTGGTATAACCAAAATCTAAAACAAGTCTTAGGTCATCCTCACATGAAAATGTTCATTGATGACCCTCTTACTGAGGTGGTTTATGATGATGGCTTTGTGTGTACCGATCTTAGGAATAAATTTTTGGATGATGCAACAATTGAACGCTTATTAACCGAAGCGAATGGGGATTTGGGCAGAGGTGATTCTGGTGATTCTAGTAAAATTCAATTATCCAGTGTGATACGGTTACGAAAACGCAGAAAATTTGAGACGGTTTTGACGGATCATTTTATACAATCTTCTGGAGGGACTATTTATTACCAAATGGCGGATTTACCCCAAGGAAGGGGTACAAGATTTAAAGTTCGTAAAATAAAGCTATCTTCCAAATCATTGGAGAAGGCAAAAAAAGAAGTGGTTCGGCGCGGACTCAATAAGTTTGAGAAATTTGCAAATACCAAAGAAATTCTACAGACCAAGTCAGTTACTGATTTTAAAGCCGCTTAATCTAACTTGAAATAATTTCCTATGGATTTGACTGAACAAGACCGCTCTTCCGAATTGGTTCAGTTAATGATGAAGCACCAAAGGAAATTATTTGGATATATTT